>OCVQ010000420.1_pt1 | contig 39852 bp, 36 predicted proteins | sample 1539061 | NCBI WGS metagenome assembly OCVQ01 (sample SAMEA3355526, study PRJEB22509) | marine metagenome | biome: marine; feature: river plume; material: water | place: USA | collected 2010-08-08 | depth 0.5 m | reverse complement strand
AACTATTTAAATTCTCGGGGATACACCTCCCTTACCGCGAAGCAGCAACTGAGTTAATCTCTCCTAAAGGAGGAAAACTTTATTTTGACTTTGAATTATTAGTTGAAACTATTTTCATTCCTCCTTTGAGTCTGCCTCGTCGGCAGACAGGGAGGGACCGAGGGAGGTATAACTCGGTTATTTCAGTTCTGCAATATTCTTCAATATCTCCGCATCCTCTGTACTTAGCTTTAGCCCTCTTCTACTCATCATAGCATTAGCCGCCTCAATGGCTTTTTCAAAAGCAAAAGGAACGAATTCATTTCCACCCCAAGAGAAGGAAGGGATGTATTTCTTTGGAAAATCTCCGCCGTAGATATTGCAGGAAACACCAATTACCGTTGCTGTATTAAACATAGTGTTGATACCACATTTGCTATGGTCGCCCATGGTGAGTCCCATGAATTGGGAATCAGTTACGACCTCTTGTCTAGTGGTGTAGCTGTAAGTTCTTATATTGCTGTAGTTATTTTTTAGATTCGAAGTATTGGTATCTGCGCCTAGGTTGCACCATTCGCCAATTAGCGAATTTCCCATGTACCCATCGTGTCCTTTATTGGAATATCCTTGAAGAATCGAATTGCCCACTTCGCCTCCAACCTTGCAATGTGGACCAACGGTTGTGGCTCCATATATCTTTGCACCCATTTTTATGGTTGAATCATCACACAAGGCAATTGGTCCTCGGATAAGCGTACCTTCCATAACTTCGGCATTTTCGCCAAGGTAAATTGGTCCGTCGGTTGTATTTAAAACACATGCTTCTGCTTTTGCTCCGGCTTCGAGGAAGATTAATTTTCTATCACCGATAACGGTAACAGATTCGGAGAGGTTTTGAGAGTCAACTCCTGCGGTAATCAATTCGAAATCTGACTGGATGGCTTTGTGATTCTTTTGGAACAAGTGCCATCTTTTTGTTATGGTCACCACTTCTTCTCCTGTATATTGTAGAATGGTTGCTCCTGTTCCTTTCATGCCCAACCACGTTTCACCTTGATAAAGAGCCGTATTCTCTTCCATGCTGTTTAACACAGAAACATAATCTTCGTTGGGAATTACGTTGGCAGGCAAGGACAAATCCCAATCCGTTTGCAAAGGGTATTTTACTTGAAGATACTTCTCTGTAGCAAAACAAAACTCTGCTTCTGGAAAATTCTCTTCCCATCTTTCTTCGAAAGTTAGAATACCCATACGCAGTAATGCAATAGGTTTCGTTAAGCTCAAAGGAGCAAATTCTAGATGAAGATTATTGTCGTGAAGTTGAATTTTCATATTACGAATTTAAGACTTCTACTTGCTTTTTGGAAATCAAGAATAAAGAGGCATAAGTCAAAAGAGAATTTAGGATAATGAGTTCGAAACCAATTTTGTACTTTCCAAACACACCCGTAGGGTTATCAACAGTACCTCCCGCTCCTGGACCACCAGCAGAAAAATACCAAAGAACAATTGTGAATCCGACAGCAATCAAGCACATTACCGGCACCAACTTGTCATTCAGAGTTCTTTTCGTTAAAATCCCGAAGAAGAACATTGCAATGAGCGGTCCGTAGGTAAACCCTGCAAAGAACATAATTTGCCCAATTGCGCTCATTGTTGTGGTATATTTTAAAACTATGATTATGACCAATAGAAGTAGCGAAACGAAAACATGAACATTCTTTCTAAGTTTCACCTGCTCGTCTGGGCTTTTCTTGCTGAAATTAAAGATATCATGGGAGAATGATGTAGTCAATGCGGTTAGCGCACTATCGGCACTGGAGTATGCAGCGGCAATCAAACCGATTAAAAAGAGGACGCCAATGAATAATCCAGTTTTAGGGTTCATAGCGATGGTTGCGAATAAATCATCCCCGCTCACTCCTGCTCCAATACCTGTTTTACCCGCGTACATATACAAAAGCGCTCCAAGTGCCAAGAAAATAAGGTTCACGAAAACTAGAACAACGGCGAAACTCATCATGTTTTTCTGGGCATCCTTGATATTTTTGCAAGAAAGATTCTTTTGCATCATGTCTTGATCTAGACCTGTCATACCAATGGCAATGAAAATTCCCCCTAAAAAGTGTTTCCAGAAGTAATTTTTCTCAAACCAATCATCGAAGAAGAAGATACGGGAATAAGGACTGTTCTTTATTGTCGAGATTACACCTTCTTCACGAAGATCTAATTCACCGATAATGACATAACACATCACCAAAACTGCGGCAATCATGAAAAAGGTTTGAAGCGTGTCTGTCCAAATTATGGTCTTGATTCCTCCTTTGTTGGTGTACACCCAAATTAGGGCAATAGAGAAAAATACTGTTACTTCAAAAGGAACATTTAAACCATCGAAAAGAAACAACTGTAATACATTTGCAACGAGCAGCAAGCGGATAGATGCTCCGAGCAAGCGAGAACCAAGGAAGAAAATGGCACCTGTTTTATGTGAATAGAATCCGAATCGCTCTTGCAGGTAGGAATAGATGGAGGTTAAATTCATTCTGTAATAAATCGGCATGAGAACGTAGGCAACGATGATGTATCCGATTAGGTAACCGAAAACAACTTGCATGTAGGAAAATTGGTTATCGGGATTGCCTACCCAACCTGGAATACTGATGAAAGTTACACCGGAAAGTGAAGCGCCAATCATCCCAAAAGCAACGAGGTACCAAGGTGATTTTTTATTACCTGTGAAAAAGGAATCGTTATCAGCACCTCGGGAGGTGAAATGAGCCACAAGGAGCAGTAGACCGAAGTATGCAGCAATTAAGGCAATAATTAGATATGGACTCATAAAATTGTTTTTACAAGGTTAAGAAATATATTAATTCGGAAAGCTTGTGAAATGATTTGGTAATGCATGAATTAATGTTGAAAACGAAATAAAATTCGAAAATTTTAAACTTTTCGAATTTTAAACTTTCAAACTTTTATATATTTCGAAATCCTTCTGACAGTCAAATAGTTAAGTTGTAATAAAAAATAAAACACTACCAATTAAAACTCTTTTCCTAAATCTTTCAATGTCAGCTTTCACCTCCAAAACCCATGTAACCACTTCCCTATTTCGAATTATGCAATTATCACTGTTGAAAATTGTAACGCAACCATACACAGATATAATTTATCTTTACCAAAAAACCAAACAATGGATATCGCACTTCAAATCATACTATCAGTTGCCCCGGCAGTAGTTGTCTTTTTTACAACCGCACTTTTCTTGCGTAAACAAGGAGAAAAAGAAATGAGAACCGCTCATATGGACATGAAAAAAGAGCGTCAAAAACATTTTTTACCGGAACGAACAGACGCTTATCAACGAGCGGTATTGTTATTGGAACGCATTCACCCGAATTCATTAATCATGCGCGTGCACAATCCAGGATTGCCAGCCAAAGCCTTTCAGGCAGACCTATTATCTGCTGTTCGTGAAGAATACGACCACAATGTAGCTCAACAACTATTCGTTTCCAATGAAGCGTGGGGATTGCTTAAAAAAGCCAAAGATGAAACGGTTAAAATCATCAACATAGCAGGTGAAAAAATGAGTGCTACAAGTATGTCGACAGATTTGGCACAAAAAATATTTGAAATGGTAGGTGAAATCGGTGAATTACCAACGGAAATCGCACTAGATTACATGAAGAAAGAGTTTCAAGAACTGCTTTAAGCCATTAAAATCTTTCGCATAAAAAAGGAGTTCCTCCGATAGAAATCGGCAAGAAACTCCTTTTTTAATATAAATCTGTTTTTTTAGTACGGGGCAGCTTGCTCAGGCATTTTTGCCAAAGTGCCTTGAGGACCAAAGTTATTCAACTCCACATAAAACTTTAACGTTTCACATTGGTGTTGTAGACCATAGGCCATTTCCCAGGGAATATACAAGTTGTACTTCCCTCCTTTTTGCAGATTTGGAAATGCTGCTCCCCAACCAGGAATTACACCCGTTAAATTGAAAGCAGGAACACCTTGTTGAGTTTGCTGGCGCATCATGAATGAATTTTCAACGGTATCACCAAAAGAATTCGTTAGAATATAGTCCACCTCAACATCACTGTTTGGAGCTGGATTTGGTCCAGAACCTGCTTTGATCGTTTCGATTACAATTCCACCTTCGATAACCTGAATATTAGACAACTTATTCGCTTTTGCCATCAATGCCGAACCACTTTTCTTGTTAACACCAGAAATGAAGTCTGAAGCAATTTGATTTCTTCTCTCATCATTGATCAAAGTATCTTGTTTCAAAAGGGCATGACGGAAACCAGCACGTGCTTTTTTGACATCAACATCTTTCAAAACACCTTTCGAACTCCAAACATGATAAAAAATAGATCCAGCGATACCACCGATGCAATGCGATCCTTGCTTGCGGTAGGTAGAGTCATAATCCTTTCCGTCTCGTCCGTATAGCTTTTCCAGCGCATCTTGGCAATCTTGCCCCATCCGCTCTTGTTTATCGTGAATAGCAGTTTCAAAACCTGCTGCCATTTCGTCAAAATCTAATTTTTGAAGATTTGGATCCCCTTTTTCCAAGATGAATTTAGCTTGTTCTGCCCCTAAAATATAGGATAAGCTGTCCTTATCTGTTTTAAGTTCAACAATATCCTGAGCATCACCTTTATCACCACAACTTGTCATCGCTATCGCGATTAGAGCAACTAATCCTAATTTTATCATTCTACAATTTCTAATAATTCAACATCAAATACTAAAGCCATGAAGGGCTGAATTGGTCCTCCTGGATGTGGACTTTCTCCATACGCCAACTCTTGAGGAATGTACAAACGGTATTTCGATCCTTCATTCATCAATTGCAAAGCTTCTGTCCATCCTGGAATAACTTGGTTCACGCCAAAGCTAGCTGGAGAATTTCTTTCTACTGAGCTATCGAAAACTGTTCCGTCAATCAAAGTCCCGTGATAATGCACTTTCACCTGACTTGTTGCAGCTGGCTTTTTACCTTTTCCTTCTTTTACAATTTCATATTGCAACCCAGAAACGGTTGTTTTTACACCTTCTTTTTTGAAGTTATCCGCTAAAAACTTTTCACCAATCTCTTTGTTCGCTTTGAATTGTTCTTGTACAGCAACCGATAAATATTTTTGAATGATTTCATTCGCTTGTTCCGGTGAGTAAGGAGCTGGTTTCCCTTCGAAAACATCAGCAATAGCTTGTGCCATCACTCCCGGTTCAATTGATTGTAAATTTTGTTGCATTAAACTACCTGCAACACTCATTCCCACGCAGTAACTTACTGCTTTCATTTCTTCGTTCATTAATAATAATTTTCGGCAAAGATAATCGAATACCTAGGTTGAAAAGAATATTGCTTCGATATTATTGTATTCAAAACCCTATCTTAAAGTTTTTTGTGAAACTAGATAGCAATTTGATACTGAAGCACTACCATGTTTTTTCTCGAAGTTTGCACTTTATTCCCAGATACACTTTCAAAATTTGGTCGATTCTGTAGACCTAAAGTAAGTTTTGCTCCGTGTGTCCCATGCATCAGCCAATTTAATCCACCTTCGTACATCATCATGCTTTCGTCCAAATATTCGTAGGAACTAGCTTGAACGCTGGAATATACTTGAAGCGATCCATTTTCTGGTAATAAATCATCTTTAAACTTATACGCCAACTGTGCATACAATGTTTGTCCTGTTCCGATCAAAGGCATAGAGTTTCCTCCTTGCAACGATGCTTCTGGACTAACTCCATTTGCTGGATTCATAACACCTAAATTCCGAATGAAATTTTCACCCATTTGGTAATCACTATACGCCACGTAAGCCGTGATTGCGCTATGTTTGTTGCTCAATGGTATTTCCAAAAAAACATCCGCCCCGAGCAATGTCATATCGCTGCTAACGGTATCATTGGTACTATTCAAAATCCACATCGCATCTTTTTGGTGAATAAAACCAGCTCCGATGTTCAAAATTTTCTTTTTACCCAAGTAGGTCCCCGTTGTGTATCCCAATTGATTACTTTCCTTTTCGAAAAATTGATAGTTCACATAAGCCTGCTGTTGCCATTTAGGCGGTTTCAAAGAAAAAACAGCTTGAGTTTGATTTACCGCAGGAAAAGCGACCAATGAATTGGCGGCAGACATGGGTTTCGTTAATGCTATTCGATAATCAAATCCTATTATTTGTCCCTTGACGTAAACGCTGAGTTTTCTTAAAAATTGATCATTTATTCCATTTGTAACCTGCTGATACAAAGGTGCATCTACCCCTAAGATAGACCCGACACTTGAAGCTGAGTAACGTAACAAACCACTATATCCTGTTAATCCTGCACCCATTGTGAAATAGCCTTTTGTGCTCACCTTGTATTCTCCTAATGCATCGTGAAAGAAACTTCCTGTTTGTTGTTTTGAGAGATAGGAAAAATTGTTTTGGCCAAACTGGACGTGAAATCCAATTCTATCCGTTAATTGTCCAAATACATTGAATCTCAATCGGCGAATACCTATGTCTGAAGTGGTTGATTGATCGTAACCGTCGACCAAAGTACCCGTATTGTTTTCATTGTACCTTCCCCAAAATTGACCTAAAAAAGTCGCTTTAATAAACTGCGTTCCACTCTCATTGAGGTTCTGCTTAAGCTCAGGAAGTTTGTAATTTTTTGGTGTTTCTTGTGCCCAATATTGACTAGTTGCAAGTATACAGATTAGGCCTATCGTTATTTTTTTCATCATGTAAATTTAAATATTATTAATTCATTTTCTCAAATAGAAAAGAGAATTCCTAACATCTAAACCTCATCAATTGCTGTAATAATGAGATTGAAAAAGGAGTGTTTTGAATGCTTATTTTGTGTTTCGGAACAACAGGTAATATCGTTTGAAAAACATTTTTTGATGAACATTTGGCTTAATTCCACACAGCAGATAATCTAACTCATCATCTTCCTCAGTATCGACCCACCAATAATGATTGATTTTATCGCAAATCTTTTTTTCGATTTTTACTATAGAAGGTTGAGATAATTTTGAATTTAGAACTAAGCCATTCCCAAAAGATTGGAAAGACAAAAACAAAAAAATACTGAAAAACAAATCCTATTCTTCACACCGCAAAATTACCCTTAGTTTAGATTGAAATAAAAAATTAACTCTGATTTAACAGGTCTATCGTTTCATGATTTTCAAAACAATAAACTCCTTTGAACCTGTGATTTCTAAAAAATACACACCGTTACTCAAGTCGCTGTAATTCAGCAAGATATTGCCCCCTTTTTGAAGTGAACCAATTCTTTCCTCTCGAACCAATTTTCCTTCTATATTTCGAACTGAAATGTGACCAGATGAAAGGTTGAATTTTGAATTATTTTGAATTTTCAATTGACCATCAAATGGATTTGGAGAAATTGTAATTTGCCCATCGAGAACGGCTTGCTCCATTAATCCGACCAATGCGAGCGTGGTAGACACTTGAATTTGACAACCTCCTTGGTCAGAAACAGTACAAGTATAAGTTCCTGGACAAAGCGCAGTGGCAGTTTGCGTTGTTTGACTCATCGGGTCGTCCCAAGAAAAAACATAGGGAGGTGCACCGCCATTTACCAATACTGATGCTTGACCATCGCACAAAAATGTAGATGCAGATGGGAAAATATTCGCTTGAACACCAGGAATAGACTCAATTTCAAAACAAACTTGATCTGTTAATCCATTTGCGTCGGTCACTGTTACGCAATACGGTCCCGGCAACAAATTAGATGCAGATGCTGTGGATTGATTATTTGCGTTCGCATCCCATTGAATAACATAAGGTGCAACACCATACAAAGGCGTAACCGTCGCCATTCCGTTGGCGTCCCCTTCACAAAGCGGTCCATTGGTTGTATATGTCAATCCTAAGCCATTAATTGTCGGCAAAACTGGCACCAGCTTCAACGTCACTGGTAAATGATCAGAAAGATAAAAGATTGCATTTACGACACTATCTGGGTATTCGGAATTTGCTGGAGCGCTTAATAAACTTGAATTGTAATGTTGGCCATCATTGCCGACCGCATCATATGAATTCGTTATATAATTTAGGTTATCTTGTCCAGACAATACATTTTGCGTCACGAGAATTTGGTCAAACCGATCATCCATTCCCCCCGAAGCACCACATGCCCATCCACCGCTAGTTCGAGGAGATTGAGTATGAATTGCCGCAAAAGAAGCGTTGCTAGTCCAACTTCCTGGAGAAAAAATCGGGTCAAAGAATGGATTAACACCACCTGTCGTTAAATTCTGGTAACATGTTTCAGAACTAGTGTAGACATTGTAATCTCCACAAAAGAAATGGTTTCTCATGAGTGGTTTTGAGTCTACGTACGTTCGGAAAGTTTGAGTCTGGCTGGCTCTTTGAGTAGCATTTGAAGTGCCATTTCCGGCTTTGAGATGCGCCATGTAAACTTCGATAAAAATAGTATCTCGGTGCTGTGAAATGTTCGGATCTTTCACCATTAAAGTATAATGATTGATATCGCGACCATCTGTTAAAATTGGTTTTTGACGAAGGAAGATTAACTTGTCTGAATTGTAATACATGGCGTTGTTCAAACCTCCGCCTCCACCAGAAGAGTATATAAATGGTGCCATTTGATAGTTAGTCGCTCCAAAAACATTTAGCGATCTCGTAAGCACACTATCCGCACCATCTTTGTGCTGAATTTCACAAGCCACCAAGATGTCTGGCTTGAGGTATTGCATGATCTTTCGCAAGCTATCACTCCTATTCGGAAGATTTACATTACTTGCTCCACAGTCATTTCTACCATCCGGAAAGTTTAATAAATTATACGAAACCAAAGTAATGGTGTCCGATTGTGCGAAGGACATGATCGAAAACGATACAAAAAATACTGCAAGCCAATTTTTCATACGCCAAAAGTACTCCGACTTATTTCAATTTTGGAATAAAATCGACATTATTTTTTGTACGAATCCAAGGCTAATGTCCAATTGTAATCTAAGAATTTCAAATCCTTTTTCTTGTCGGATTTTGTGATGATTTCGTATTTCATGAGAAACTTTTTGATTCCTATTTTTTATCCGAAATCAGCTCTAAACCAATAGAATAGAACCGGTACCTTCAAGTTCTTTTCCGTTAATTGATTTTCCGAAAGAAACCCAAACTTAATTTGGATTTAGATTTGCGCAGAATTCCGTGTTCTATGATATCCAAACTCAACAACTCTCCAGCTATTGTGATCTGTTTAGCTTTGAAAAAAGCTCCTCTATCATCGAATTTAGAAGGATCTTTCTTGAGAATATATTCCACGGGGTATTGTAGATATTGATCCAGAATGCCAAAGTTTTTTCATCTGAATCGAGCTGCGATTTTAAATAAACAGCATCTAGGTCTACCAAATTCATTGCATACAAATCTGCCTTTTCGCTAACGTTATTTTTCACAACATAAAAAAATCTATGGGCATACTTTCCGCAGATGGAGCCATTTTTTTTTACTTCAGAGACAAAAGCAGTCAATACAAATAAAACAATTAATAACAGTTTTATAATCAATGTTTTAAAAAGCTTCACCAATAGTTATGTACTGATAAACTTTTCCGTTTCCGAAGCTCACGTCTAGGCGAATATTCACGTGATCCTTCTTGTTTAGTTTATATCTGACACCTACGCTAGAACCGACCTTTTGGTTTTTTACTTGCAAATTTTCAAATCCGTCCGCAACATATCCAAGTCTGACAAAAGCGGTAAATTTCCAATTTTTAAATACCTCTTGGCGCCATTCCAACTGACCTTGCAGCGCTAAATTATCTCGAAATTCTCCTTCAAACTTAGCGCGCAATCGCTTGGACCCACCCAAAAGAATCAATTGGTAAAAAGGCACATCTCCTGCATTTGATTGCAGGTTCAGGTTCAAACCAACAACAGATCACTTTAACTTAAAGGGGGAAAAGAAATAAGAAACATCAAGTACATTTCGCATGTATTTGTAATCGCTTAAAACTTGGGCCAAATCAATGGTATTGCTATAATCTACCATCAGCCCGACCTAGGATAGAAAACACCGCTACGCGTATCGTAAAGCAACGCAGGGCCTAATCCAAACTCCAGCAAACACGCCTGTTGGTCGATTCACATCCAAAAGCCCACCTTCTTCAATTTCTCGATTGTAGTAAAAATCAAAAGCATATCGGGCACCAATAAAAAGATGTGGTCTTATCTTCGTCAATCCAGTAAGTCGGACTCTGGGAAAACTAATATCAAATTGTTCCTTTTTTTCTTCGAAACTTCACGCAATATTGCGTTGTCCGAAATAGAAATAGACGTATTCATAAAAGCCAAGCTCACCATTCAATCGGAATTTATCATTCTTCAGGAACAAATTAAAGGGCAAATAAAACAAGATTTGATTTCGCGAAGTTTAAGCAAATCCCAAAGTGGCACTTGAACTTTTAGCGTTAATTGAGTCGTTTTGCAAATCCAATTTAATAACCCAAGCGCACCACCTGCAAATCCCGTTTCAGGCGTGTAATAAAAAACAGGGAAACCTGATAATTTGATCCTATTTTACAATGAATCAGTTTCTTAACTATAAAAACCTGAAGTACATCCAACTACAAAAAAAGCACAATAATAGTCTTATGCTGAGTCATTTGTGTTAAATGTACGCAGAATTGACCATGATGGATGAAAGAATTCGGCAATAAATATTACAGACGATAGTTTAGTTCAATACATTTTGTATTTTCAACCCATGAAGACAAAAAAGGAAATCGTTGACAATTGGCTCCCTCGCTATACAGGTGAGAAACTAGAAAATTTTGGATCTTATATTTTACTTTGCAATTTTCAAAATTATGTAAATCAATTTGCCGAAGATTTTGGTGTGGAAGTTATTGGAATTGGAAAGCCAATGCGTTGCGCCACAGCTGAAGGAATCACCATTATTAATTTTGGAATGGGAAGTGCCTCTGCGGCAACCTGTATGGATCTATTATCTGCAATTAAACCAAAAGCAGTCCTCTTTTTAGGCAAATGTGGAGGTTTAAAGAAGAAGAACAAGGTGGGTGATTTTGTTTTGCCCATTGCAGCAATACGAGGTGAAGGAACGAGTGATGATTATTTGCCAGCCGAAGTTCCAGCTTTACCCGCTTTTGCCCTTCAAAAGGCAATCTCTACGACGATTCGAGATCATTCCTTAGATTATTGGACAGGCACATGCTATACAACAAATAGACGTGTTTGGGAACATGATGATAAATTTAAAAAGTACCTAAAAAGAATTCGTGCAATGGCCATCGATATGGAGACTGCAACGATATTTACGGTTGGGTTTGCCAATCAGATTCCGACGGGTGCGCTTTTGCTTGTGAGTGATCAACCTATGACGCCGGAAGGTGTGAAAACCGATACTAGTGACACGACCGTAACAGCGAATTACGTGTCACATCATTTACAAATTGGAATTGACTCTTTGAAGCAATTGATTAACAACGGGAATACGGTGAAGCATTTGAGGTTTTAATGAAAAGTTGAAAGTGTTGAGCGAAAAGTGCTCTAATACTTTAAACTCGTCTTTTACGCTTCCAATTTTCTGAGATCCTTTCCCGAGGGGCGCTCGAAGATGCTTAATTCAAAAAGATGTACCACGGAGAAAATATGGTCAAAAATGTCGGCTTGAATGCTTTCATAAATTTCCCATTCTTTTTCTTTAGTGAAGCAATATACTTCTAGGGGCATTCCGTTTTCATTCGAAGACATCTGACGAACCATTAACGCCATTTCTTGGTTCACTAAAGGGTGATTGCGCAAATAATGTTCAATGTATCGTCTGAATACCCCTAAATTGGTTTGTCGACGACCATTAATGGCCTTTTCACCAACAAAACCATGTTTTTCGTTGTATTCTTTGATTTCTTGCTCACGATTTGAGACAAACTCACTCAGCAAGGCAATTTCTTTTAATCTTGTCAAAAGCCCAGGACTAACAAATTTCACTGAATCAATCTGAATGTTCACCGCTCGTTTTATTCGTCGACCAGCAGACTCCTCCATTCCACGCCAATTTTTAAAGGAATCAGAAATAAAGGAATAAGTTGGAATCGTCGTAATGGTTTTATCAAAATTTTGGATTTTAATGGTCGTCAATGAAATTTCTTCCACATCTCCATCGGCACCAAATTTATCCATGGTTATCCAATCTCCAATGCGAATCATATCGTTCGTAGCGATTTGAATACTTCCAACGAAACCCAAAATAGTATCTCTAAAAACCAATACAATTATGGCCGTCATCGTTCCGAAAGCGCCAAAGAACCATCCCAGCGATTGATCCGTCACAATAGACAACATCACGATTAATAATAAAAGTGTGATGATAATTTTAACAACTTGAATATACGATTGGATGGGTTTATCCTTGAATCTCTCGTTTTCTTGGATAATATCTTTTAAGACACCAAGACTTCGATTTACCGTGTAAATAATTGCGATAATGATCCAAATCCAGACAAACTTAGAAAACAACCCTTCCCATTTTGGATAATTGTAGAAAATAATAGAAAGAAAATACTCCATGAACATAAGAGGAAACAAATGCGCTAAGGATCTAAAAACTTTATGCTCAACCAAATAATCATCCCATGTCACCCTTGTTCGGTCAACCATTATTCCTAATGCCTGCACCATAACATTCCGAAAGAACCACCACATGAAATAACTTAGTACGCTGAATGCGGCCATCAAAGCCAACAACCACCAAACCGAATGATTATCATAACTCGTTTGGTCGAAAACTTCCACCCCATTATTGGTGTGTAAATAGAAACTTTTTATCCAATCCGTGATTTTTTCCTTCATTTTTAGAACTTTGTGCAAAGTTAGCAATCAAATTGAGGAATTGAGTAAAAGAGGAATTTACATACTGGGAATCATTACACTTTTGGTCTTTCCTATTCCTGCATTTTTATACTTGTATTTTGTCGAAGGATATTCGTTTCAAGAATTCATTCGATGGGAAGAAATCTTTAGTCCACAAACCATTTTAGGTATCAATTTGGGAATTGTTTACGCCTTAATCGCCTTAATTTTCATGGGTGCTCCGGTTTTCAAAAAATTGCCAAATCGAGTTGAAAATATCGTTCGAAACATGCGACTGACCATTTGGGATGCAATTTTTTTATCGATTTGTGCTGGTGTAGGTGAAGAACTTTTATTCAGAGCTGGCATGCAAACCATTTTAGGCCCTTGGGTCACTTCTGTGATTTTCGTCGCCGTGCATGGCTACCTTAATCCGAGAAACTGTCGTATATCCCTGTATGGCTTGATCGTTTTACCTTTTATTTTTCTAATTTCTTTTGGGTACGATCACTTTGGACAATGGTTTAGCATTGGGGCACATTTTTCTTATGACTTAATCCTCTTCATGGCGTTGATCGCCGACTCGAAGACTACTCGATAATATCCAAGCGAAGACGATTGGCCTGCAAAACCTGAAGACACCTAGGGATTACAGCGAAACGATCGACTTGAATATATTCCAAAAAGCGCAATTCACATAAACGCTCTGACAAAACGAGCATTGGTCCTGCTTCTGCTATATACAACTCTTTCAAGTTGTGCAAATCGGCAAACGTGTCTGATATTTCGGTAATGTTATTTCGGCCCAAAAACAAGAATTTAAGATTTATACATCCTCCAAAGCTTGCTGGTAAACTTTTCAAACTATTGAATTGCAATTGCAAGCTCTCCAGTTTCTTTAAATTCCCAAACGACTCAGGCAGTTCCACCAACTGATTTTGTCTAGCTCTGAAATCTTCCAAATTCGACAAATCCCCATATGACTCAGGCAGTGATTCGATTTTATTGTAGGAGATCGTTAATATTCGCAACTTCTTTAATTGAGTAATTTCTTTGGGAAGCGAAATCAATTGATTACTGGCCAAATACAACTCTTCCAAATTTTCGAGATTTGCAATTTCAGAAGGGATTTCCTTGATTTCATTGTGAAACAATCGCAAGGATTTTAGCTGGGTTTGTTCAAAAACGTACGGAGGAATTTCGGTTAACCGTTTCCGACTCAGGTCTAACACCTCCTCTTTTTCATATTTCATTTCTTTCGCTCCAATAACGAGACATCCTTGAAATAAAAAGGCAACCAAAAGGTAAAGAATGACGTTTTTTAAATGAAAGGTATTAACGTTCATTAGGTTAATATTGAATAAAAGTCGAGTTTCTTTTTTGCGCAGTTTGAAATCCTTCATTAACTTGGCACATAAATTGAATGTACACCTTGAAATTAAACATTAAAAACGATAAATATGAAATCATTTAAATTAGGAATCATTGCTGTAGCGAGTATTTTCGCTTTGAACAGCTTTGCTCAGGTTGAAAAAGCACCTTCTAAAAAGGAAGAAAAGTCGAAAATAGAGAAGCGTGAAGCAATGACTCCCGAACAAAAAGCGGAACATCAAACGGCTCGATTGGCCGAAAAACTTTCTTTGTCTGAGAATCAGAAAGCTAATGTTTACAAAATCAACTTGAATGTGAACAACAAAAATCAAGTGATTCATGAAAACAAGGAGATGACACAAGAATTTAAAAAAGAGGCATTAAAAGGAAACAACGCAAGCCGTGATTATTTAATTCGTGAGTTATTGACAGACGAACAAAAAATAAAGCTAGATGCAATGCAAGAGAAAAAAGAAACTAAAAAAGCAGAGCACGGTCACGATCATAGCGACCAGAATCACAAGCATTAACGATTAATCAATAAGGAAAAAACACATTGACATATTCCTATTAAAGAGAAAGAGGCGACCAAAATCGTCTCTTTTTTTTGTCTTTATTATTCATCTATTATCATTCTTTTTTTCTTATGATTTCAGAAATCGAATTTAGACTCTGCGCTCAAAACCAAATGGTAAGTGCTGAATTTTATTCCTTCGCTCTAAATAAAACGGCTAAACTCGATGTTCCCGGCATGACCGAATTCGAACTTTCGAATAAGTTAGTCTAGGTTTAATGCCTGAAAATGAAATTACCAAAATCTTAAGCCCATTGCCTCACCCTAAATTGGCGAATGGAATACCAAGATGCAAACTGTATCTATAAGTCTCGGATCCTAATCAATTTTTAGAACAAGGAACTAAAATGGGAGCAAAAATGATTAGTCCGCTTCAAAAAGAGATTGGTGTGACGAGGTTGGCTGTATCGCATACCTTGACGGACATGTTATAGCTTTCGTAAAACAAACTCTTACTTTTTCTTAAAATCTAAAGAGGCTGAATTCATACAATACCGAAGTCCAGTCGGCTTTGGACCATCATTAAAAACGTGACCTAAATGCGCATCACAGCGCGAACACACTACCTCTTCTCTCTCCATGCCAAATTGATTATCTATATGAATATCGATTGCCGTGGAGTTTATTGGCGCATAAAAACTGGGCCATCCTGTTCCCGATTCAAACTTCGTTTCACTATCGAAAAGTAGTAAATCGCAACAAACACAGGTATACGTTCCTTTTGCTTTGTTGTCCCAATACTTCCCGGTAAAAGCTCTTTCTGTTCCCGCCTCACGTGTTACGTAATATTGCTCCTCCGTGAGTTGCTTTCTCCATTCAGCTTCCGTTTTAACCACCTTGTTCGAATCAGTTGGATTCAACAAAGCTTTATTGGCTCCGATGGGGTTAGTTGTTTCGTTTTTATTTATTGCTGAACTACATGCCAGCATTGACATAACGATTACGACTGATGCGATGATATACTTCATAAATTCTATATTCTTTAAACTAATAATGTCTGAACAGTGCCAATTGTTCGGTATTAAATGTTAATTGTCCCTCTTTTGGACGTTTTATTCCTTGTTTACTAACAATATAAACGAAAAAGCTGAGTACTTTTGCGCCATGCAATTACATACGTACAGTAAGAACTTTTGGATGTTGTGTCTTTCGATGTTGTTGTTTATGACCAGTTTTAACCTCATTCTGCCTGAGTTAAACGGCTTCATCACAGCCCTGGGAAGTCCAGAAAGCAAAGGTTTGATTTACACCTTGTTCGCCTGCTCGGCACTTCTCTCACGTCCTTTTTCAGGAAAATTATCGGACACCATTGGTCGAAAAAGAGTGATGTTCACCGGAGCTTTTATTTCGGTGGGTATTTGTTTACTATATCCTTTAAGTCAATCAGTTGTGTTTTTTCTTGCTTTGCGATTTCTACATGGAATTGGCGCAGGCTTCACTCCCACTGGTGCAACCGCATTAATCACCGATATTTTACCAGAAAGCCGTCGGGGTCGGGGCATGGCGATTTGGGGTACGTTTATTTCATTAGGAATTGGCGTTGGTCAATCATTGGGTTCGCCAATTGCCAATGCTTGGGGATTGACCAGTATGTTTGTTGTTGCTTCAATTCTATCAGCGGTGTCTTCCATTTTGTTGATCTATGTGAGGGAAACTTTGCCTGTTGATACGAAACAAAAGTTCAATTTTTCTCAATTGAAACTGAAATTGAACGAAATTGTGGAACCAGCCGTTTGGCCATGCGCCTTAGTAATGTTTCTTTCTGCCATTAATTCAGGTATTATTTTCACGATTACACCTGATATTTCCGAATATTTAAATATATCCAACAAGGGATGGTTCTTCATGTTCTACTCACTTTCAACAATTGGTGTTCGTTTATTCAGTGGTGGACTTTCAGACTCCATTGGGCGACGAAAAACACTTCTAATCGGAATGGGATTATTATCCATTTCTATGTTCATGATTGGCTTTGCGAAAAGTTGGGAAGTGTACACCGCAGCGGCCGTAATGTTCGGTTTTTCGACCGGAATTTCTAGTCCTACGATATTCTCATGGACGGCTGACCTTTCACTTTCGCACCGACGAGGAATTGGGTCTGGAACCATGTTTATTGCATTAGAAGCCGGGTTTATGGTTGGACCACTAAGTACTTTGCTTACCTATGATAGTACCTGGAATACTGTGCCCCTCGCATTCGGGTTGGGCGCTGTTTTAGCTTTAGTTGCATTAGGGTATTTAATTTGGCATTTGATTTATAGGGCTTCTATTACTTGATTCTTTCCCAATAAGCGTTTCGCAAAGAGGCATAAACACCTATCATTATCGCTTTTATCTCCTCCTAATAAGCAAGGTTAAGATATTGGATTTCAATTGAATCTTTAGTTTCAGACATGTGCTTTAATTTTGAAGCAAAACTACGTAATAATGCAGTCACAAAAGAAAAAGAATGAAAATTTTAAATTTTGAGAATACAGAAAAAGTTGGCTCGAATTACTTTTCTCCGTAGTCCAATCTCTTAACTTTTAAAAAGCGTGGAATAAGATAGCGACTGGTCTTGAAATTCTCGATAACCACACCTCTACTGCTCGATGCATGAATAATGAAAATGCCATTTTCATTGACTTCAGATACCATTCCAACATGTCCAACCGTGGTTGAATTTACATTCCGTCCTTTAAAGAACATTAAGTCGCCTGGTCGGGCTTCCGATAGTTTTACTACACGCCCCATTTCAGACATACTGAAACTTGTGCGCACCATAGGAATTCCGAAATTCCCCATGATATAATAGATAAATCCTGAACAATCGAATCCAGATGGTGTCGTTCCTCCCCAATGGTATGGGGTTCCCAAAAATCTCTTGGCAAAATTGATCATATTGTCAATTTCAGGGTTGGGTTTATCGACGGGAACAATAGAGTCTCCTTCTACCTTAAATTTTGGAAATTGAAATGCGCTTTTGATGGAATCGTTTAACGCTTTTAACTCTTCCACTCTGGCTTTGGCAGCTTTAAGAGAATCCTCAGGTGAAAGAACGGGTAAGTCAATCGTAATTAGCTTTACAGTATCCTGAGGTGTTTCGACTTGCCCATAACTAAATGAACAAGTGAGTATGAATAAAATTAAAGGAAATACAGACCTATTTTTCATGGAGAGTGCAAAATTATAACTAATTTTCAATAAATATTGGAATAGAAGCGCTTTGAGCAAGATATCTAACATTCATTTAACAAAACTCTATTACAGCATTGGCGAGGTAGCCGAAATGTTTGACGTAAACACCTCATTGATAAGATTTTGGGAGAAGGAATTCACGGTAATAAAACCCAAGAAAAACAAAAAAGGAAATCGCCTTTTTACGCCAAAAGACATCGTCAATTTTGATCGAATTTTTGACCTTGTAAAAGAACAAGGTTATACCTTAGAAGGAGCAAAATTGGCCTTGAAAAGCGGTTACAAACCGGAGGAACAATTTACAACTGAAGATTTAATAGACCGTTTAGAAACAGTAAAGCGCAAATTACTTGCCCTGAGATAAGTTTATTGAAGCGCTTTTAGGGCCTCGAAAACTACCTCATCTTTCACCTTCACATCAAAAACAGCTTGACCAATACCTTTCAATAAAGTAAATCGACTGCCTTTCAATCGTTTTTTATCTTGAAGCATTAGTGAAATAAATTTGTTGTTTTCTTCTTCTGAAAAGCACTGTAAGGGAAATCGCTCTTTTATTGTATTCTCAATTCGTTCAAAGTCTTTAACTGACAGCAAGCCTTTGATAACCGAAATCTTTGCTTCGACCAATATACCATGTGCCACTGCAAGACCATGATCTATTTTTTGGTCCGAGTTTAAAAAGAGTCCCTCAATGGCGTGTCCAACCGTATGCCCAAAATTGAGAAGCTTCCTTTGGTTTTTTTCTTTTGGGTCGCTCTCGACAATTTTTGTTTTGATTTGAAGTGATTCCACAATCAATTCTCGGGTTATATTTTCTAGGGATAACGTTCCTAATTTTTCAAAATGCTCTGCATCTGCAATTAATCCATGTTTTAGCATTTCGGCTAATCCATTCAATCTCTCTTTTTCAGGTAACGTTTGCAAAAATGAAGCATCAACAAAGACATGACTTGGTTCGGCAAATGTGCCCAATTGATTTTTAAAGCTACCCAAATCAACACCCGTCTTACCTCCTATGCTAGCATCCACCATGGCCAGTAAAGACGTCGGAATATAAACGCAATTCATGCCTCGTTTATAAATGGAAGCCATGAACCCCCCTAAATCGCATATCATTCCACCTCCCAAACAAATCAGCAAGTCATTCCGACCAAACTCCATTTCAGACAAGGCTTCCCAAATGGAAAAACAAATTTCCATTGTTTTGTTTTCTTCGCCCGCCGGAATTTCAATTATCTCAGCGTTTTCAAGCCCATCGAGATGGGTAAACAATAAGGGTAAGCACTGTTCGTTGGTGCTCGAATCAACAAGAATCACCTTTTTGGAGGAACCGAAAGTTTTGGTCAATAATTTAGGAAGTGTAGACTCTACAAGTGGACCAAGCTCAATACTACTTTCCAAACAAGAAAACTGTGTCATGAAACGAACTTTATAGAACAAAGATAATAAAGCCAGAATAGCAATTCTAGTTTAAAAAAACAGATTATTTTTGCAGCATGATTTCGTTCAACAATACCGAGATTGCTTTTAAAGAAAAGAGCAACCAGGATTTGAAGCAGACAAAGCTACTGTTCAAACTCATTGGCTCTCCCTTTTTGGTTAAAATTGGGAAAACCGCAACCCTTTTGGCTCTAAAGCTACGACTCCCTATCCAAGGCTTGATAAAAAGAACGATTTTTAGACAGTTTTGCGGAGGTGAAAATATTGAAGAATGCGCTGGAAGAATTAAAGAACTAAAAGATTCCGGAATCGGTGCCATCCTCGACTATTCCATTGAAGGAAAAACCGCGGAAGTTGATTTTAATGCAACAGTGGATGAGATAATGGACACATTGATTGCGGGTGAAGGAAATAAAGCGATTCCATTTGCAGTATTTAAGGTAACAGGTATTTCTCGTTTTGGCTTACTTGAAAAAATAAATGATGCGAACGCCGAACTGTTAGAATCAGAAAAAGCTGAATTGGCCCGACTAATGGAAAGAATAGAAAAACTAGCGAAAAAATCATTTGACACAAAAACGCCTCTCTTTTTCGATGCGGAAGAAACTTGGATTCAAGATGGCATCGATAGAATCACCTATGCTTTGATGGAGAAATACAACAAGGAGAAAGCCATAATTTACAATACCCTTCAAATTTATCGTCACGATAGACTCGAACATTTAAAAAAACAAACAGCGATCGCACAAGCAGCCGGATATAAACTGGGAATTAAGTTGGTTCGAGGGGCGTATATGGAAAAAGAACGTGATCGTGCAGAGGACAAAAAGTACCCTTCACCAATACAACCCAATAAAATAGCTACGGATAAAGATTTTGACGATGCGCTTCGATTCATGGTCGATTATATAGATTCTATTTCATTCTGCGCGGGTTCTCACAACGAGGAAAGCAATGCACTCCTAACTCAATTGATGCAAGAAAAAGGAATTACTCACGATGACCCAAGAGCATATTTTGCTCAATTGTTGGGAATGTCAGATCATATCACGTATAATCTAGCCCATGCCAATTACAACGTTGCCAAATACGTACCGTACGGACCAATTTCCGAGGTAATGCCTTATCTGTTGCGTCGCGCCGATGAAAACACATCTGTTGCGGGACAAACCAGCAGAGAGTTATCTTTAATTCTTCAAGAAACTAAAAGAAGGAAGGCGGAGAAAAAATAGTAATGAATTCAACTACGACGAAAACTAAAGTTATTTGGACCTATATCATTGGTGCATTTGTCCTACTCGCCTATATTGGGATGAGTTATCAGTCTTCAACACTTGAAATTCCCGATTCAATTCTTGTAAAATACGGCGCACCGTATGCTAAAGATATATACGATGGCCAATTTTGGGGAGTTATCGCAAACTCTTTTCTACAGAATAATTTCACTCTTTTTATTTGCAATATTTTATTCTTTGTTTTTATTGGGCGAATAGTTGAAAAAAAGAATGGAACATGGTTCTTGCTTTTCTTTGGCCTGGGTAGTTCCATTATAACGTCATGCGCTGAATTGGCTTTTTCAGGTGATCCTGGCGTTGGACTTACAGGAGTGAACTTTGGACTTTTGGGCTACATCTTACTTTCGAAAAAAATAGTTTGGAAGAATCCTTGGTTACGTGCTTCACCTTGGTTTTTTGTTGGAGTTGTCTTGTTTTTATGTGCTGAACAAATTATTCAAAACGATTATAAAATAGCTGTTTTTTCTATTTTGTCGGGATTAGTTTTTGGGATTGTTGTAGCTTTAACACAAGGAATCAAATGGATTTTTTATTTCACCCAAGCCCTATTTTTCAGCGTCAGCTTCGTTTCTTTACTTTTTAATCCTTATTCATCCGAATGGCATACCTTTAAAGGTTATAGACATATTAAGGAAGGAAAAATAAAAGAAGCTAAAATACATTATAAAAAAGCATTAAAAATTTCACCGGACAATGTGGCGGCTCAGTACAATTTAAAGCTCATCCGAATAGAGTCTTTGATCAACAAAGCTTATGAATTGCATTTAAACAAAGACTATACATCTGCCCGAAACGTGTATATTCAAATACTAAAAATCGACGAGACCAACAAATGGGCAAAGGAAAACTTAGCTGAATTGCCCTAATAGTAATCGACATTATTTAAAGTTTTACACAGAACCAATTTTCGAATCACTCTTTGAGTATATTTGTTTAAAGACGTTTTATCTCATGCAACTCATCCTTAATTCTCAAGAGATTCATCAAAAATTGGTTCGTATTGCGCATCAGATTCTCGAATCGACCTACGATTTGAAAAAAATCTATTTGGGAGGAATTGTCGGAAATGGAATTTTAATGGCAAAGGAATTGGCTGAATTAATTCAATCAAATGGAAAACAAGAAGTTATTGTCTTTGAAATAAAGGTAAACAAAGCTACTCCCTGGGAGGATAAAATTGAATTATCTATAGATGAGAAAGAACTCAAAGACGGTTATATTCTTCTATGTGACGACGTTTTGAATTCGGGTAAAACCATGCAATATGCATTGGTTAAGATACTAGAACAACCTACCATGGCAATAGCAACAGTAGCGATGGTCGACCGAAAACACAGGCGCTATCCAATCAAAGCTGACTTTGTAGGATTAAGTCTATCTACCACACTAAAGGAACGGGTTGAGATAAAAGCCAAAAATGGCGAATATGAAGCATACTTAGTGTAACCATGGAAAGAATAACAGAATCCAGTTCGAACTACAACGATTTGGAAAAAATGACAGTATTTGAACTTCTCCAAAACATCAATCGAGAAGATCATAAGGTGGCCCAAGCCGTTCGAGAATGTATTCCTGAAATAGAAGCTTTTGTAACTGCATGTGCAAAGAAAATGTGCAAAGGTGGACGATTGTTTTACATGGGCGCTGGCACTAGCGGACGCTTAGGAGTAGTAGACGCCAGTGAGTGTCCTCCTACTTTTGGTGTTTCTGAAAATGTGATCGTAGGTCTTATAGCAGGTGGTGATCAAGCAATCAGGCGAGCAGTGGAATTTGCTGAGGACGATAAAAAACAAGGCTGGAATGATTTAATGGACGCAGAAATTACAGATTTGGATACTGTCGTTGGTATTGCAGCTTCTGGCACCACACCTTATGTTATTGGAGCACTTCGCGCTTGTAAAGACCACAATATTCTAACGGCAGGGATCACTTGTAACCCTGAATCTCCTTTATCTATTGTGCCTGACCATCCCATTGTACCTGTTGTTGGACCAGAATTTGTAACCGGCAGCACACGCATGAAATCTGGAACTGCGCAAAAATTGGTTTTGAACATGATTTCAACTTCCTTAATGATTCAGCTGGGGCATGTCAAAGGAAACAAAATGGTGGACATGCAATTGAGCAATGACAAATTGTTAGATCGTGGAGCAAAGATGGTTCAATCTGGATTGGAATGTACTTACGAAGAAGCTGAGGCATTGTTGAAAAAGTATGGTTCCGTACGAAAAGCAATCGACAGTAAAGTTTAATCTTTCAGCCAGCCATAGTAGCGAGCGTCCTGTAAATTGTGCGGATTGGCAACTGGACTTTCCTCTAATTTTGGTGGAGACACCATCATCACATAACTCCATCCATTTTCTCGAGCTAGCACCTGGTAGTACGAATTTTTAGGATAATGAATGATTGAATTCGTTTTTGCAAAAATAGAGGCGTCGTTTTTAATTTTTCCCTTCGACCAATACAAAACTTTCGCTTTTTTCAAACGAACATAACTCTTTGGATACTTTGACTTTTTGGGGAAAAGCTGACCCTTAATTCCAGTATCTCTTGCAATAAAATATCGTTTTGTGAATCTAATTTTGTTGCGCACCCAGCGCACTCTTTGCACTAAATGTGTGAATTGCTGACAACAAGGATACCTGTGGTGATATAGAATTATCTCGCCTGTATTTGGGTGAATTTTGTAAGCCATGAGATAACCATCATCCCAAAATACTTCTTTCCAAACACGGCCATACTTTACAAATAGTGAAAACTGTTCTTTTTCATTTGAAACAAGAGGCTTACCGCTAAAAATCAATTCCTCTTGTCCGTCCCTATCCAAGTCTGCCATAAACCAATTCTTAGAAAAATGATCCCAATATGGAGCGAATTTCAATTCTGAATCTACCGCCTTTGAATAATCGTGCTTCAATAGATTGTTCTCGAACAACAATTCCACTTCCGCTTTCTTTTTATCTGGGTTTTGATTCAGAGCAAGGTCAAAATCTGTTCTACCCTTGTTTACGAATAAATCTACATCCACTCGGGGCAGCACAACTGGGGCAGCATCAACCAAAAGAGTTGAAAGTACAAAAACGGATAAAAGTGCTGTTTTTTTCATTATCTAAAAAAAATCCGTGCCTTTCCAACAACTGTTGGAATCGGCACGGATTTTAAACTTTTCAATTTATTTTACTCTTTTGCTTTAGGTTCTTTTTTACTTTTGCCTTTTTCGATATCGACAAACAACTCTTCGGCTTTGTTTTTTATATCCATCACAATCGTATCACCTTCGTGCAGATTGGATTTAATAATTTCTTCCGCCAAAGGATCTTCGATATACTTCTGAATAGCTCTTTTCAATGGTCGAGCACCAAATTTCTCATCGTATCCTTTGTCCACGATAAAGTCTTTGGCTTTATCCGAAAGACTAATTTTATATCCAAGCTCGTTGATTCTTCCGTATAATTTCTCTAATTCCAAATCAATGATCACATGTATGTTTTCTCTTGTTAAGTTTTTGAACATGATCATATCATCCATACGATTCAAGAACTCAGGCGAGAAAGCTTTACGTAAGGCGTTTTGAATAACTCCTTTTGTATTTTCTTCTTTCTGTTCGACCTGACTTTTGGTTCCAAATCCAACTCCTGTTCCGAAATCCGCCAATTGACGCGCTCCGATATTGGAAGTCATAATAAGGATAGTGTTTTTAAAATCGATTTTACGACCCAAACCGTCCGTCATATGACCTTCATCTAGAACCTGCAACAACAGGTTAAATACATCGGGGTGTGCTTTCTCAATCTCATCTAAAAGAATGATTGAGTATGGCTTTCTTCTTACTTTTTCGGTCAATTGTCCACCTTCTTCGTATCCGACGTATCCTGGAGGTGCTCCAACCAATCTAGAAATAGAGAATTTCTCCATGTATTCCGACATATCGATTCGAATCAAAGAATCCTCTGTATCAAATAAATAGCGCGCAAGCACTTTAGCTAACTGAGTCTTTCCAACACCTGTTGGTCCTAAGAAAAAGAACGAACCAATTGGTTTATTAGGATCTTTCAATCCCGCTCGGTTACGTTGAATTGCTTTAACAACCTTCGCAACAGCTTCATCTTGACCGATCACCTTGTCCTTAATATCGTCCCCCATGTTCGCCAACTTACCGCTCTCTTTTTGAGAGATTCTGGTAACTGGAATTCCACACATCATAGAAACTACCTCGGCTACGTTTTCTTCTGAAACTATTATTCGTTTCGTTTTCGATTCTTCTTCCCACTTTTCTTTGGCAAGGTCTAATTGCTCTTGTAATTTCCTTTCATTATCGCGCAATTCAGCCGCTTTCTCATACTGTTGAGATTTAATCACCTCATTTTTCTGATCTTTCAGAGCTTCAATTTTCCCTTCAATATCAACGATTTCCTTTGGAACATTGATATTTGTAATATGAACACGAGAACCAACTTCATCCAATGCATCAATTGCCTTATCCGGCAAATGACGATCCGTAATGTATCGCTCTGTTAACTTCACACACGCCCATAGTGCCTCTTCCGTGTAGGTAACACCATGATGATCTTCGTAGCGTTCCTTAATATTATTCAAAATCTGGAATGTTTCATCCTGATTGGTAGGTTCAATAATTACTTTTTGGAAACGACGCTCTAGCGCTCCATCCTTTTCGATGTGCTGACGGTATTCATCCAAAGTAGTCGCTCCGATTGCTTGCAGTTCACCTCTAGCCAAAGCTGGTTTGAACATATTTGAGGCATCTAACGATCCAGAAGCACCACCAGCGCCAATAATCGTATGAATCTCATCGATAAAAAGAATAATATCATCGTTCTTTTCCAATTCCTGCATAACTGCCTTCATTCGCTCTTCAAACTGTCCACGGTATTTCGTTCCGGCAACTAGCGAAGCCAAATCCAAAGAAACAATTCTCTTATCAAATAGGATACGAGAAACTTTTCGCTGAACGATTCTCAACGCAAGACCTTCAGCGATGGCACTTTTACCAACACCAGGTTCACCAATTAGAATTGGATTGTTTTTCTTTCTACGAGAAAGGATTTGACTCACTCGTTCTATCTCTTTTTCACGACCAACAATTGGATCCAACTTTCCAGCTTCTGCCATTTTCGTCAAATCTCTTCCGAAATTATCCAATACCGGTGTTTTCGATTTTGGATCGGCTGCCTTTCGCTGCGAAGAAAATGATTCATCTTGACCTTCATCTTCCGCTCCAGGAAAGTCCGCTTTTGATTCAATAGTATCGTTTAAAATTGCTTCCAATTCATCTTTTGCATTTTCGTGTATCACTCCGTATTTGTTTAGTATTCGACACGCTACACTATCCGGCTCCTTTAAAATGGAAAGGAGTAAATGCTCCGTCCCTATCATTGGGCTTTTAAATAGTTTTGCTTCGAGGTAAGTAATTTTAAGAACTTTTTCTGCCTGTTTCACAAGCGGGATATTGGTAAGATTAGCATTCTTAATGGACGCAGATTTCGTTAAGGTGCCTTCTACTTCTGTTCGAATTTGATTCAAGTCTAAATTAAACTCCAATAAAATACGAATAGCTTTGCCATCTCCTTCGCGAATCATACCCAAAAGGAGATGCTCTACACCAATATAATCATTTCCCAATCGAAGAGCTTCCTCTCGACTGAAACTTATTACGTCTTTGACGCGTGGTGAAAATTTTGCTTCCATATAAACTTCTATTGAGACTAAATAAACGATATAAATAGCCTATTTACAAATATACTTTGTTAAAATTGTTAATAAGTGTCCCGAAACGCCAATTTTCCACAGATTTTTGTTAGTAATTAGCCTTTTTACTTAACCACTTACTACTGACGAAATGACTAATTTCGAAGCTTGCTTAAACCAGCACAAAACACGTGCTAAAATTGAAATATTGTCATTATGGCAGACGGAGAAAGAATTATACAAATAAACATTGAAGATGAAATGAAATCGGCGTACATCGATTATTCGATGTCGGTTATTGTTTCGCGTGCATTACCAGATGTACGTGACGGTTTTAAACCCGTTCACAGAAGAGTTTTATACGGAATGCACGAATTAGGTGTAGCTTCCAACAAAGCGCATAAAAAATCGGCAAGAATTGTTGGTGAAGTGCTGGGTAAGTATCACCCACACGGCGACAGTTCTGTCTACGACACTATGGTGCGAATGGCCCAGGATTGGTCATTGCGTTATCCACTAGTGGATGGACAAGGTAACTTTGGTTCAGTCGATGGAGATAGCCCAGCGGCAATGAGATATACAGAAGCTCGTCTTCGAAAAATATCGGAAGAGATGTTGGACGATTTGGACAAGGAAACAGTAGATTTCCGTCCGAATTTTGATGATAGTTTGTCAGAACCAAGCGTTCTTCCTTCTAAAATTCCAAATCTATTGATGAATGGTGCCAGCGGTATTGCCGTAGGTATGGCAACAAACATGGCTCCACATAATTTATCGGAGGTAATTGACGGTATTCACGCTTATATCGATGACAAAGACATTGATCCGGAGGAATTGATTAAGCATGTGAAGGCGCCCGATTTCCCAACTGGTGGTATCATTTATGGATACGAAGGTGTAAGAGATGCGTTATTGACAGGTCGCGGTAGAATTGTCATGCGTGCAACTGCGGAAATTGAAGAGGATAAAGGACGTGAGCAAATTATCGTAACGGAGATTCCTTATCAAGTAAATAAATCAGATCTAATTAAAAAGACGGCTGATTTAGTGAACGATAAGAAAATCGAAGGTATTTCAGATATCCGCGATGAGTCGGATAGAAATGGTATGCGTATCGTTTATGAATTGAAACGTGATGCTATTCCTAACGTTGTTTTAAACAAATTATATAAATACACTGCGCTTCAAACTTCTTTTTCGGTAAACAACATCTGTTTGGTCAATGGTCGACCTCAAATGTTGAACTTGAAGCAAATCATCGAACATTTCGTTGAATTCCGTCATGAAGTGGTTATTCGTCGTACGAAATACCAATTAAGAAAAGCAGAAGAAAGAGCACATATATTAGAAGGTTTAATTATCGCATCAGATAATATTGATGAAGTAATTAAAATCATTCGCGCATCGAAAAGCCCTGATGAAGCGAGAGAAAACTTAATGACCCGTTTCTCTCTATCTGATATTCAGGCCAGAGCGATAGTTGAAATGCGTCTACGTCATTTGACTGGACTGGAGCAAGACAAATTGCGTGCTGAGTATAACGAATTGACGATATTAATTGCTGATTTGAAAGATATCCTTGCAAATGAAGACCGTCGAATGACTATCATCAAAGACGAATTGCAAGAAGTAAAAGATAAGTTTGGTGATGCACGTCGCTCAAGAATTGAATATTCGGCGAGCGAAATGCGAATTGAAGATTTGATCGCCGATGAGGAAGTTGTTATTACAATTTCACATGCGGGTTACATCAAACGAACAAGTCTTGATGAATACAAAGTGCAAAACAGAGGTGGAATGGGATCAAAAGGTTCAACCACGCGTGATAAAGATTTCTTAGAACATTTATTTGTCGCTACGAATCACAATTACCTATTGATCTTCACCGAAAAAGGAAGATGTTTCTGGATGCGAATCTTTGAAATTCCTGAAGGCGCCAAAGCAACGAAAGGAAGAGCAATTCAAAACTTGATCAACATTCCTCAAGATGATAAGGTGAAAGCTTATGTGAAAGTTCAAGATTTGACAGACGTTGACTACGTGAAGAACAATTTCATTGTTATGGCAACGAAAAATGGTGTCATCAAGAAAACAAGTTTAGAAGCGTATTCTCGTCCAAGAATAAATGGTATCAATGCCATCACTATTCGTGACAACGATGAATTGTTAGAAGCGAAATTGACCAACGGTTCAAACGAACTTGTTCTGGCAACATCAAGCGGACGTGCAATTCGATTCAACGAGGAAAAAGTTCGGCCTATGGGCCGAAACGCTGCTGGAGTTCGAGGAGTGAAGCTAAAAGAAACAGACGACGAAGTAATCGGAATGATTGCTGTTGAAGATGTATTCTCAACTGTCTTAGTTGTATCTGAAAATGGGTTCGGTAAACGTACGTATCTGAATGATCCGAAGGATGAAGAACCTGTTTATAGAATTACCAATCGAGGTGGAAAAGGCGTGAAAACCATGAACATTACGGAGAAAACAGGTAAATTACTCTCGATTAAAAATGTAACAGACGAAGAAGATTTGATGATTATCACGAAGTCTGGTGTTGCCATTCGTATGCACATTGACACAATTCGAACAATGGGTCGTTCGGCACAAGGAGTTAAACTGATCAATTTGAAAGGTACAGCTTCCATTGCAGCGATTGCTCGTGTTCCGAAAAGTGAGGACGAAGACGAAGTAGTATACGACGAAGATGGTAACATAATCGAAGGTGCAATTGATTCAGAATCAGACGATAGTTCAGATGACGGAACAAATGGCACGAATATTGAAAATGATACGGATGTGGAATAATAATTAATTTTGCATCATTATTAAAAACATGAAAAATAAAAACATGAAAAATTCAATACTTGTCGGAGCGCTACTATTAAGCTCTCTTTCATTCGGTCAGAAGAAAAATGAAACTTCCGCTGCTGTAGAATTCAAAAATAAATATGCTCCTGCAATGCAAAGTGGAGACATGGAAACAGCGAAGAAAGCAATCTTGAGCGCTAAAGAATACATTGATTTGGCTGCAGCGCACCCGGATACAAAAGAATCTGCAAAGACACATTATTATAAAGGTGAGATTTATGTTGCAATTGCGGACTTAGCAGATAAGAAAGCAGATAGTGATTTATCGGCAATGGTAACAGATGCTTTTTTAGAACAAGCTGTTAAATCAATTAAAATGGCACATGACGACAAAAAATGGTCGAGTGATGCAGGTGAAGCTTCGTATAGAGCGCGTTTTTCTTTAGACAAACAGGCAAATGTAAAGTATAAAGCTGACAAGTTTTCTGAAGCGGCAAGATTGTACCAATGGCAAGAAGCATTTGCTTCTGCAGTAGGTATTATCGATAGTGCCGCTCTGTATTATGGTGCTGCCTGTTCAGAACAAGCTGGTGATTTCAATGCAGCAGCAATCGGTTTCTCGAGAGCGGCAAAACTTGACTATAGAGGAGCTCCAACATACTCATACGCATCTGGCGCTTACCGTAAAGCGGGTGATAACGCAAAATCGAAAGAAATCATAGCTGAAGGTAGAGCGAAATATCCGAATGATAGAGATTTACTTTTGGAATTGGTAAACATCAATATCGATGAAAACAATGCTGCAGGAGCGGAAGAAGCTTTGAGTGATGCTATCGCGGCAGATCCAAATAACAAGCAATTGTATTACACGATTGGAACCATCTATATTGAGTTAAAAGAAAACGAAAAAGCGGAGGCTGCCTTAAACAAAGCTTTGGAAATTGACTCAACGTACATGGACGCACAATATCAATTGGGAGCCCATTTAGTTTCTTGGGGAGGTGATTTGAAAACTGAAGCAAGCAACTTAAAATTTGGCGATGCGCAATACGAAGTAATGCTTTCTCAAAGTAAGGATGTTTATCAAAGAGCAGTAGCGCCATTGGAAAATTATATTACAGCAAATCCAGATGATGTAGCGATTTTAAATATTTTATTCCAATTGCACCGATCACTTGGAAATACTGAAAAAGCCGCTGAGTTCAAAGCTCGAGCTGCTGAGGCAAAATAAGATTTAACATATTACTAAGTGGAGATGATTTTTTAATCATCTCCACTTTTTTTTGGATAAACAATTGATTTCTATTGCATAACTAAAGTCTTTCCTCTATCTTTGCACCCTCAAAATAGGCATCCTTGAAACGCCTTTTTTTTAACACTTTCAATTGGCAAGGCAATTGAAATACAAATTTTAAAGCCAAAATGGCAAAAGAAATACAAGCGCAGGGAACTGCAGAATTCGATTGGGAAGCATTGGACCTAGATGGTTACACGCAAATCGAGAGATCCGAATATTCAGATAAATACGAGGAAACCCTTTCTTCAATTGAGGAAAGAGAAGTGTTAGAAGGTACCGTAGTAGCTTTGAACAAAAAAGAAGCGATAATCAATATCGGGTTCAAATCCGAAGGTGTGATTCAAGCGAATGAATTCCGTTACAATCCAGACTTGAAAGTTGGTGACAAAGTAGACGTTTACGTTGAATGTCAAGAGGACAAGAATGGACAATTGGTTATTTCACACAAAACGGCTCGTATGCACAAAGCATGGATCCATGTGAATAACGTTTTGAAAACGGGAGAAATCATCACAGGTTTTGTAAAATGTCGTACAAAAGGAGGATTGATTGTAGATGTATTTGGTTTAGAAGCTTTCTTACCAGGATCTCAAATCGATGTAAAACCTATTCGCGATTACGATATCTATGTTGGTAAAAACATGGAATTCAAAGTAGTGAAAATCAACCAAGAGTTTAGAAACGTAGTTGTTTCTCACAAAGCGTTGATTGAAGCTGAGTTGGAAGAGCAAAAGAAAACAATCATCGCTGGATTGGAAAAAGGTCAAGTATTGGAAGGTATCGTGAAGAACGTTACTTCTTACGGAGTCTTTATCGATTTGGGTGGTGTAGATGGATTGATTCACATCACAGACCTTTCTTGGGGACGTGTTAATCATCCAGAAGAAATCGTTGAATTGGATCAGAAATTGAATGTTGTAATCTTAGACTTCGATGATGACAAGAAACGTATTGCCTTAGGATTGAAACAATTGCAATCCCATCCGTGGGATGCATTGGACGGAAATATGAACGTTGGAGACAAAGTAGAAGGTAAAGTTGTCGTTATGACAGATTACGGTGCTTTTGTTGAAATCGCTCCAGGTGTTGAAGGATTGATTCACGTTTCAGAAATGAGCTGGTCACAACACTTGCGTTCTGCACAAGACTTCATCAATGTTGGAGATTCAGTTGAAGCTGTTATCTTGACGTTGGACCGTGAAGAAAGAAAAATGTCTTTGGGTATCAAACAATTGATGCCAGATCCATGGGAAGGAATTGAAGCGAAGTACGCAGTTGAAACGCGTCACAAAGCGAAAGTTCGTAACTTCACTAACTTCGGCGTATTCGTTGAATTGGAAGAAGGAGTTGACGGATTGATTCACATCTCTGACCTTTCTTGGCAAAAGAAAATCAAGCATCCATCAGAATTCTGCAAAGTAGGAGACGATATGGAAGTTGTGGTTTTGGAAATCGACAGAGAGAACAGAAGAATATCTTTGGGTCACAAGCAATTGGAAGACAATCCATGGGAAGTATTCGAAACAATCTTCGGAGAAGGTTCGGTACACCAAGGGACTATCATCGAGAACAAAGATAAATCTGGAATCGTTGCTTTACCGTACGGTGTAGAAGGAATATGTCCTGCTAAGCACTTGCGTAAAGAAGACGGAACAAACGCTAAAATCGAAGAGACTTTAGATTTCAAAGTAATTGAATTCAACAAAGACGCTAAGAAAATCGTTGTTTCTCACACACGTATATTTGAAGAAGGTGAAGATCGCCCATCTACGAAGTCTAAATCGATTGGTGGAGCTAAGAAAGGTGGTAGTGGTTCAAACACTTCAAATGCAGTAAAAAATGTAAACAGTTCAAACGAGAAATCTACATTAGGTGACTTGGATGCATTGTCTGCATTGAAAGAGAAAATGGACAAAGGAGAATAAGAATCCTTTTAATCTATAAAATTTAAATGCCCGATTCAATATTGAATCGGGCATTTTTATTTGAAGTAGAAAATTAATATGAGTTTTGATTATTGTTTAGAGGTATCCAAGTTAAATTTTAATCAAAAGGACTAATCCGCTACCGAAGGATTTGCCATTTCAGCCATTCCTAATAAATTATCCTCTGACCGATAACCTACGAATTTCTTTATCAATTTACCGTCACCATCGATAAAGACAGTTGTAGGATATGCACTAACGGCATATGCTCTAGAGACGAACTCTCCGTCGGCATCTTTTTCAGCATCAATTTTTAGATTGATGAAAGAAGAATTGTAAACACTTCCAACTTTTTTATCTTTAAAAGGTCCTTTTGCCATCATTTTACAAGGGCCACACCAAGATGCATAAATGTCAATGAAAATTAATTTCCCTGTCTTTTTAGACAATAATTTTGCTTCCTCCAAACTCATCGTTTGAAAAATGATTCCTATGTCTTCTTTATTATCTTTTGCTGTTTCTTTAAATTCATTATTACTAATAAAAGACAAACACCCTAAAACTAGAGCGATTAAAGCAATTCCTAAAATTCTATTTCTCATAATCTATGTTTTTGAAATCATTCCTGACTCCTTAGTACTGTATAAAATCGTAATTTTATAATTCGTTACACAAAATTCATTCCAAGTATGTTTGCGATTACCTATTCGAATAATTATATAGACCAGAAAAAGGTGATTTCCTTTCAAGATAATTTTCTAAATAGTAGTTCCGTCGACGTGAATACCTCAGGTTCAACGGGTAACCCCAGAAAACTTTTGCTTTCCGCGGAAAAGATACGTGCTTCTGCACATGTGACAAATATTTTTTTCAATTTTAACACCTCGACAAAAGCACTTTTGTGCATGTCTATTGATACCATAGCCGGAAAGATGATGCTTGCACGTGCAATTGAAGGAAATTATGCCCTTCACATCCAATCTCCTTCGTCCCGACCCTTGTCGCATTGTGAAACGAAAATTGATTTTATCGCTATGGTTCCTATGCAACTCGAGGAATCCCTGAAATATGATTTTGATAAACTAAAAAATATCCCGACAATTTTAGTGGGTGGTGGTCCTATATCAAAACAGACAGAAAATAGACTAAAGGAATTGAACATAACTGTTTATCATAGTTTTGGAATGACAGAAACCGTTTCACATATAGCCATGCGGAAGGTTGGTAAAGATACCACTTCTTATTATGAAGCTCTTTCAGGCGTAACTTTTAAAGAAAATCATGGGAAGTTAATGTTATCCGCTAAACATCTCGACATTCAAAATCTCAAGACGAATGATTTAGTTGAATTGGACTCTACTACTCGATTCCGTTGGATGGGAAGGGCTGATTTTGTTGTAAATTCTGGTGGTTATAAAATTCAATTGGAAGAAATTGAAAAATTGTTAGATCCCATACTACCCGGTGCATTTTTCTGTTGGAAAGAACCAAACGATAAATGGGGTGAGATACTTGTGCTTTGTTTGCCGGATTCAGATGACAAATTAATAGACTTTTCTTCCTTAAGTTTACCTGCCTGGAAAATTCCGAAGAAGACATATGTCTTTTCACAATTCATTCATTCTGACAGCGGTAAAATTTTAAGAAAACCTACTTTTGACCAAATTCCATTGACCATTCATGAGTAATTATCATCGAATTCTTGGCGTTTCGGTTGGAGCAAGTAAAGTCGAAATAAAAAAAGCGTATCGCGACAAAGCAAAAGTACTACATCCAGATCGCAATCCTTCACCCAGTGCGGCAGACCGATTTGCTGTCTTGCAGGAGGCATACGATGCATTAATGAATCCAAGTCAAGAAGCTACAAATACTCGGGAAGCTAGAACTGCTCAACGCAAACAAAAATCACCCGAAGAAAGAGCCAAGGAGGCTCGCGACAGATATCGCACCCACATGAAGCGCGAAGAAGCGAAAGACGAACGGTATTACCAGAGCTTAATTACAGGAGCGCGGTGGAAATATGTAAATTTTGGCACTAAGCTTTGCATGGTAATTTTCATTGCTTTATTTTGGGATTTTGTGCTCCCAACCCATCGCGAACGAGATGAATTGATGCAGTTTGCTGCTCATGAAGAGGTCGGTTTTAAATACAAGAAAGTCCGCACCATTTTTACCGCAAATTATGGCTATGCTTATGTTGCAGAAAGTAATTATCATCATTTACAAAGCTATCCGGGATTGTACATCGAGAAATCGAGATTATTGCATATTCCAACGAATATACTGCACGTGGTAAATGGAAATGTTGAACGATATCCTTTTGACAAACATACCTGGTCCTACATGCCACTACCATTAATGATCTTGTTTGTCCCTACTTTTTTAGTTTTTTACAAAAGAAGAACCGTCTATTTTACGGGTGCGTACATGGCCAGTTGCTACATAATCATTCCAATGACAGTCGTATTCCTTTTAAGAGACGATCGATGGTTACATTTATTGACTTTGGGATTTATTTAGCTATTGTTTTAAGGCGCGGTCCATATCACGCTTGTCGTCTTTGGCTTTGAGATCATCGCGCTTATCGTGCATTTTTTTTCCTCTTGCTGTAGCGATTTCAACCTTCGCCCAACCTTTATCGTTGATGAACACCTTCGTTGGAATGATGGTATTCCCTTTATCTTTCAGCCATTTTTCAATCTTGTTGATTTCTCGCTTGTTCAACAATAGCTTTCGATCTCCCTTTGGTTTATGATGAAAGAAAGACGTATTAACGTAATCATTGATGAACATGTTTCGGATGAAAACCTCACTATTGACAAACACACAGAATGCTTCCAAAATACTAGCCTTGTTGTTGCGAATGCTTTTAATTTCCGTTCCTGTCAAGACCATACCAGCGGTAAAAGTATCCTCTAGATGATATTCAAAACGGGCTTTTTTATTTCGGATATTTACTTTAGACTGGGACATATTTTATTATCTCAAACGATTGGGCATTAATTTTTGAGTAGATTTAACCCCTTCAAAAAAGAGCATAACGCAAGCTAATATAAAGATATGACTTAGGTCGTCTTTGTTGAGCCATTTGTGTAAATTAAATTTTAAACCAAAGATAAATGCTGAAGGTAATAAGGCTAAAACTCCGTAGTAAAAATAGTTTATACCCCTCCATTCTTTCTTGCTTTGGCGATATGCTAAATAGCCACAAAAGAACAAATACGTGACTGATGTGTCCAATGCTACGAACAGAAATTTCAGAGTAACAAAAGAAAGCGACAACAATATAACCGACTTGATTAGAACAACTCGTTGCAACAATTTTTGCGCAGATTCGTTATTGACGGTTTCAATCATCGCAAATGAGGCGAAGATTGCAGCGAGAACGCCTAACGTCCAACTCGGGAACTTTCCGTAAAAACTAAAATACTGGAAGAAAAGATGACCTAATCCGCCAAAAATCATTCCAATTCCCAAAACCAGATAAAACGATTTCCATAAATCTTGGAACAAACTTACACCCTTTTCTAATTGCGAATATGCGTAGAACGAAAAGGCCGCAATCAACCAATTGGTCAATAAAGCCATAGGTTCTTGAAGGGTCATTCCTTGCCAACTAAACTCAATAATTTCCATCCCTGTATTCATGCGGCTTCAAATATAAGGGAAACGTCACGATTAATTAAAGGAAAAGCACAGACAAATGTTGGTAAAAAAGGCTAAATTATATTTTCGTCTACTTCATGTTTCTCTATCTTTGGCGAGTGAAAATCTCTTCAAAATACATCGACGAAGCTGTAGAACAATTATCGTCCCTGCCAGGGATAGGAAAAAAAACAGCACTTCGACTAGTGCTACAAATGTTGAACCGAAGCGAAATTGAAATTCAAAAGTTTTCTGAATCGTTTGTTGAAATGAAGAAAATGGTGAAGAAATGCACGTCTTGTGGAAATATTTCCGACCAAGACTTGTGCGAGATCTGCCAGAATCCGAATAGAGATCATACCCAAATATGTATCGTAGAAGATATTCGAGATGTAATGGCCTTGGAATCGACGAATTATTACAAAGGAATTTATCACGTTTTGGGAGGAATTATATCTCCGATGGACGGAATTGGACCTGCCGATTTAAATATTTCTGCCTTATTGGAGAAAGTAAAAAAGGAAGAAGTAAAAGAGATTATTTTCGCTTTGAGCACCAATATGGAAGGGGATACCACCAATTTCTATTTGTTCAAAAAACTTGCTCCTTTTAAGATTAATATTACATGTCTATCTCGCGGTGTGGCAATCGGAACCGAGTTGCAATATGCTGACGAACTGACACTTGGCCGCTCGTTGATCAATCGCCAACCCTTTAATTTATAGATAAACAAAATAATATGTTTAAGGAATTTAAGCGTTTTATTACGACCGGAAATGTGCTTAAATTAGCAGTTGCCGAAAATGGCATGAGGTTTAATTACATATCTGAACTAACTCAACAACAGATGAAAGAATTGAGTAACTTCTTTGAAGATTAAAAAAAATTAGAAAACAAAACTTTAAAAGAAGAAGACTTTCAAAATGCGGCTTAGGCGATGCAAGCAATTGAGTAAAGTAAAATAGATTACATGAAAACTAATTGAAGAAGGAGCTTAAATAATTTTGGTAAATAAAGATTTTTGTCTATCTTCGTCACATTAAAGAAAATCAAAATGACACAAGAAACATCAAAAATTAAAGGTAAAGGATTAGCCATTGCGGGAATGGTTGTTGGTATTGTAGCGGTAATATTATCATTTTTTACAATTGGAGTGTCTTTGGGTATTTTAGCACTCATATTATCAGCAATTAGTTTATTTCAATTAATAAATACAAATGGTCCCAAAGGAATGGCAATTTCTGGAATTGTTTTAGGAGTATTTGCAATTGCATTTAGTTACTATCAATTGGCTAGAGTTGCTGAAGCTTTGGAAGATTTTTCTCAGGGAATTGAAAAATTTGATGAAGATTTAAATAAAGCACTTGATGAATTAGATGAAAATTTAGATGAAACATTTGAAGAAATTGATGAAGAAATGGAAGATTTGTAAAACGAATTAGAGATTTATTGAAAAAATCATAAGCTTAACAAAAAGACAAAAAGGACTTTTCGGAGTCCCTTTTTTATGCCCAAAAATGACATCAGTATCAACCTTTTTTTTCGTAATCTTGTGAAAATCAAAAAAAAATGTAATTTCGCACTGATCATGGTCTTTACATGAACAAATGAAAAATAAAATTCTTACGATTACATTATGACTAGTATTTTTGTTGCTAAATTGGACTTCGCAGTCGACAATCAACAACTCCAATCTCTATTTGAAGAATACGGGAAAGTCAATAAGGCCACGGTAGCCCTAGACAGAGAAACAGGAAAATCCAGAGGTTTTGGATTCGTCGAAATGTTCGATGATGCAGAGGCGCAAAGCGCAATTGAAGCTTTGGATGGCCATGAAGTAAACGGTAGAAGTTTGGCAGTAAAAGAGGCCGAAGATCGTGGAGTAAGCAAGCCAGCTACTAGACGAGACGCTCCTCGCCCGGTCAATCGCGATTCGAGTTCAAGTTCAAGTTCAGAAACTCCACCGTATAATCCAAGTCCACCGTCGGACAATGCTCCAACCAAAGATTTTTCTCGTAAAAAAGCGAACAAGCCCAAAACAAGAAGTTTTGATGCGCCGGACGAAGGTAGAGGAAAGCAAACGAAGTTGAATCCTTACAAAAAAAGTGGCAAGGACAGTATTCATATCGACGATGATGACGATTTTGATGATATCGATTTATTTGGTCGAAAAGACGACGACGACGACGAAGATTACAGCAAATACCTAGTCAACGCTGATGATAGCGACGATGACGACTATGATGAAGAGTATGACGACGAAGAAGAGTATGATGATGAAGATTAAATCTTAATCAATTACGCATTTTTCCATTTTCTATTACGAATTATTAACGCGCAATTCTCAAATGAGCGTAATTCATAACTCAATAATTCTTAATTTTACAACACCAAAATTAATGGGGCCGTATTGGCTTTGACAGCGATGGAGGTAGTTAGGTGTCAGCATGCAGAGCGTTGAAGTGAAGCTCTTAAATCTCTTGCTCCAAACTATAATTGACAACACGTCATACGCACTTGCAGCTTAATTAACTGAATGTTAATTAGCTTAATCTAGGTGAAGTATAGTAACCAGACAAGTACTCTCGCTTGGATTCCGTTCATTAATCCCGGCATTTGAGAGTTCATTCTTTTGATCTAGTGTTTGCGATGATTCTAAGCATATGCGAAATTTAGAATCTAAGTTATCGCCTTGGGTGTTCATGTCCGTTTCGATAGTCGAAAATTAATCATGGAATAAGCATGTAGAAAGCTTAGTTGCACATTGTTTGGACGAGGGTTCGAAACCCTCCGGCTCCACTCTAAAAAATTAAAAAGCGTTATTCCTAAAGGGATTAACGCTTTTTAATTTTAATCTTATCCCACATCTAGTCCACAATGTCACAGAAACCACGATAACTATCTACATGAGTTGAGATATGAAACCTATGCAGACTCAGAAGAAGAGTTATTGACAGAAGCTCTAAATAAAGTTGAAGGGCTTGATATTGATTTCAAAAGTATTATTGGAAAATCAATTCCAACTACGATAGAAGATGTAAATAACGTATTAGAAAACTTATGGGAAGATAATCGAATAGCTCTAAGAAGTTATGAAGAGTTAAGGAATCGACAAGGGGAATATGAGATTATCAAAATTGATAAATCAAAATTCAAAAACATAATTGAAGAAATTGAATCTATTATTGAAAAGGCACGGAATTATGGTAGACCAATTATGTTTCGCGATTTTATCAGTAAATCTGATGACTTAAAAAGAAGAGAAGAGATTTTTCTTTCTGAATTACAGATTTCAATTGAAAACAAGGAAAATATTGCATTGGTTGCAATAATAGAGAATCCAAGAGCAAAAAAATATAGGTGGGAAGTAACGGGAGCATTTGACTTAGATAAGGACAATTGGGAGTTTGGGGCTTATGAATCTAACACGCAAGCCGCGGCTTACGCTTATAGTTATGCTAAAAAGTACCAAGTTGAAAACAAACTCTTTACTCGATTTATATCCCTAACAAACAGCGGAGATGATGAGGACGAGGATTAATTAAGGTCTTGGTCTTTACCGTATAAATCCTTGTAAGTTATTGGGTCGTTAAGCAGAAATTCTTTCTCACTAAGAATAGACCGTTTCACAATATCTTTTACTCTCCTTTCTGAAAAAACATCTAATTTTTTACGATTTGTTTTTGCATACTTTTCGATACAAAAAGTAACTTTCTATTGTTTATAGGTGTTTTGAGTTGTTGGGGTAC
>OCVQ010000414.1_pt1 | contig 40171 bp, 33 predicted proteins | sample 1539061 | NCBI WGS metagenome assembly OCVQ01 (sample SAMEA3355526, study PRJEB22509) | marine metagenome | biome: marine; feature: river plume; material: water | place: USA | collected 2010-08-08 | depth 0.5 m | reverse complement strand
AAAGCTCTTCGTATAACGCGTCTTCATCACCTGGAGCATAATTGTTGTGTGAATAAACAATATTTCCTTCTGTATCAATTAGAAATGTGTGAGGAACATTGTTTACACCCATGGCTCTTTTAAAATCTCCATTTGGATCGAGCAAAACTAAGTACTCCCAGCTTTTTCCATTTGCATACATTGCTACAGAATTTGCTGTTTTACTATCATCAACTGAAACCGCAACTAGATTTACACCTGTTTCCTCTTGCCAATCCGTATACAACTCATGAATTGTATTTAGTTCGCGCTTACAAGGCGAACACCAAGTTGCCCAAAAACTAATAATCACAGGTCCGTCAAAACCCAGTTCAGCTGTATTAAATGCCTTTCCATCCATGTCTTTTAATTGAACAGAAGCAACTTTTTTGTCTAATAGTTGTTTGTGATCTTCTCCTTGAGATAAAGAAGTGAATGAAAGTGTTAAAGAAAATCCAACAAAAAGGAGCGCTAATTTTTTCATGCTATTTTATATTTTAAATCTGGCATTCAACATTTCAAAAACGATGCCTTAAATCAAAAATACATCATTTTTTGAGCTAATAGAAACAGAGAATGCATCAAACTCTTGCAATCCTAACTCCAATATTGCCGTCTAACAAAACCAATTCCATAGATTTTACGGGGTGTAAATTAGATAAACACTATTATTCTTATTGTAACCGCTTTTTGGTTCAATAGTTGTTATCTATGTAAATTTACTATCAGAATTCCCTATATTTGTTAGAGAAGTACAAAAATTAAACTGATTTATATGAAAAGAATAATACTTACAGTAATCACTTTAACTCTTGCGGCGGGCGCAACAATGGCCCAAGGAGCAAGTATTAGAGAAAAAGGAACACCAACAGATGTTTCTGGAACAGAAATAACCGTTGATGCCAATACCGCTGCGCAAGACGGTCATATTTTTGATTTCTCAGTTGACAATCTTACTGGATCAACTCAAGACTGGTCTTTAACTCGCATTAGACTTACACCTTCTATTGGTTGGGTTGATCAAGTTTGTTGGGGTGCAGTATCAACTGGAACTGGACTTTGCTCTACTCCATCGGGAGATAGCTTTACAACAAGTTATACTGTTCCTGTTCAAACAGCAACGACAGATGCTGAAATTAACATCTATATTGATGCTCCAACTGGAGGTTCGTCTTCATTTAGATATTATATAATGAATGGAACATCAAAAGTGGATTCAGTTGATTTAACAATAACTAAATCACTTAGTGTAAATGAAAACAACTCAATCACATTAACTGTTGCTCCAAATCCAGCAACAAACTTTGTAAACGTAAACATGGATGGAGTTTCATCTGCGAACCTAAAAATCGTTGACGTACTTGGAAATGTTGTTATAAAAGAAACTGTTTACGATAGCATGAAAAAAGTAGACGTTACAAAATTCAAAAATGGAATTTACTTTGTAACTGCAGAGGCTGAAGGAATTAAGCCGATTACAAGAAAAATGATAATTAGACATTAGTCCTGAACTTATTTATAAAACCGTTAGCTGAAAGGTTAACGGTTTTTTTATGCTGGTAATTTTAGACCAAACACCAAAGATTTGTATCTTTAGCCTCTTAAAGCAGTCAATGCAACAACTACGAAAAAAGTTTCAAGCACTAGGAAATGAGGTAAAGAAATTTATCTTCTTACTTACTGTATTTAATGCTTTTTCTACCCTTTCTCAACAAAATTTAATACCTATTCACTCTTTTTATAAAGACCACCTATTTGCAAACAAAGGAAATGAGCCATACAATGGTGGTTCCTTTTTTCCTGTTAACGAATCTAAATACGACCTCATTACAATTATTAATGACTCTTCAAAGCAGTATTATAAATTTACTGATGTACTTTTTAAAAAATATTTGGTTGAGGTAAAAGGGAAAGATTTTTATATCAAACTTTCTCCAGCTATTGATTTTTCCATCGGTAGAGACATCAGCGACACCATTTCACGAACACTTTTTCAAAATACCAAAGGAATACATGTGGAAGGGTCGCTATTTAAGAACTTTTCTTTTTCGACGTCACTGTATGAAAACCAAGGACGCTTTGCCAACTACGAAACAGCCTATTATTCTTCACTCGGCGAACTGTATCCTGGAGATTCAGTCTATGGAAGACAAAATGCAGTAATTCCAGGCGGGGGAAGAACAAAGCCGTTTAAGGGAGACGGTTTCGATTATGCGTATGCTGTTGGTTATTTTGTTTATGCCCCTTTTAAATTCCTAAGTGTAACTGCAGGGAATAATTCCCAATTTGTTGGGGATGGACATCGTTCACTATTGTTATCAGATAATTCATATAGCGCGCCGTATTTTAGAATCGATTGGGACATTCACCCAAAATTCAGCTTTTCATATATGCGTTCACGCCACATGAATTTAATGCGCCGACCTGCAACGAGTTCCGTTGAGTCGTATTATGAAGCAAAAGGATATTCTGTCAATTACTTCACATACAAACCATCGAAGAAAATCGCTCTAAGCCTATTTGAAAGTGGTGAATGGAATCGCGGTGATTCCATTACTAGTAAACATTCTCACCCACTATTCTACAATCCTATTCCATTTTTATCTGGATTAGCGCTGAAAAATAAAAATGAAGTAGTTTCCCTTATTGGATTAAATATCGGATATCAAGTCGGAAAACTTCACCGCTTATATGCACAATTTGCAATGAACGATTACGACACCAAGAAGCTAGGATTTCAAATTGGTTATCGCGGATATAACTATTTTGGACTTAAGGACTTTATGTTACAAGTTGAATATAATTATACATCAAGTAATTTGTATCAGGTGAATAACCCACGACTAAATTCTTCTCATTACAACATGCCGTTGGCGCACGTAAAAGGAACTGGTTTTCAAGAAATACTTCTTCGAACGAATTACGAAATCAAACGAATTTATGCTGAGGTAACTGCAGTTTACTATATGCTCTCAAATTATTCTTCTACGAGTTTATTACCAACTTATGCCTCTCCAACACTTAGTTCGAACAATGTGTTTTATGGTTGTGTGGAGGTTGGATATCGCTTCAATCGTAAAATGAATTTTTCTGTGTTCGGAAATTATACGTACAGAACAATTAACGATCCAAATGTGCTGACGACAAACCAGCTGAATATTGGTGTTCGAACAGGTTTTATTAATCACTACAAAGATTTCTGATGAAATGGTTAAACTACATAGCGATCTTTTGTGCGTTCAACGCATTTTCACAGGGTGAAGTGGATTACCTTTTTGAGGAAATGCCAAGCGATTCTGTGGCAAAATTGTCCATTTCGACACATACAAGTGTAAAGCCTGCTATTCGACAATACACTAAAAATCCAGAGAAAAAATCCTACTTTCAAGTGGCTGGATTGGGAGATTTAAACTTTTTTCAACAGGTTCAATCTGGATACAAAACAGGGTTGGGACTAGAACTCAAAGCAAACATAAAAGACAAATTATACTTCCGTTTGGCTGGAATTGAAGGAATTCACCAAAACAGCCATGGTTTTCAACCGAAGTCTTATATCGACGATTCCATTGGAAAAGTATCGTTATATTCTGATTTACGAGGGAGAATTTCGTATACACCGAATCACATTTTCAATTTTCAAATTGGTTTAGATCACAATTTTATTGGTGAAGGTGCGCGATCAATGCTATTAAGTGATTATGGTACACCATATCCATTTGGACAAATAGGAATGCGCTTTTGGAGGCTGGAATACGTGATTATGTATCAGTTTTTACGCGAACGCGATAACAACCGTTGGGAAGGAAAGTTTGCATCCAGTCACCACATTTCGTTTAACGCAACTAAATGGTTGAACATTGGAATCTTTGAAACAGTCCTTTTCCAGCCAAAAGACACCTTGGTGAACCGTGGGTTTGAGGCAGAATATTTAAATCCTTTTGTGTTTTATAGACCGCAAGAATATTCTGTTGGTTCAAGCGATAACGTTTTAATCGGTTTTGATTTAAGCGCGAAATACAAGAAGCACACGTTGTACGCCCAATTCATATTAGATGAGTTTTCATGGCCCGACATTAAAGCAAGAAATGGCTGGTGGGCTAGCAAATATGGAGGACAACTTGGAGTCAAAGGGCGCTTTAATAAAATTGGACATGATTTATTTTACCGAGTGGAATACAATTTTGCACGCCCATACACCTATGCCCATCTTTCTGAAGAGGTGAATTACGGAAATCAGGGGCGTGCTCTAGCACATCCATACGGATCAAATTTTCATGAACTTTTAGTTGAGCTGAAATGGGAACATGGAAAATGGTTTGGAAAAATTTTCGCTAATTATTTCTTGCGAGGAAAGGACAAAGATGGGTTCAATTATGGAAACGATGTGTATACGCCGTACATCAATCGCCCATATGAATATGGACATACGATTGGACAAGGTCAAGGCTTAAATGGAACAAAAGTCGTTCTTACCTCTGGTTATAAATTGTTGAAGCATGGTAAGTTAAATGCTTTCTTAGAACATCATTTAGGATACACAACACTTGACAATAAATTGAACTATAGTTTGGTTGTAGGTGTTAGAAGTATGTTGTGGAATGATTACAGAAATTATTAGTCAAATTTCTTAAATACCCGCTTTCACAATTGATAAAAATGAAATTTAATTTCGTTTCCTGTTTGGTCAAAAATCGCAAAAAGACCATCATTATCTTCAACTAGTTGGTAAAAATTAAACAAATTTTCTACTCTTGAAACTCTCTCTGAGCTTGTATTTCGCTGTGTGTGCATAGTAAAAACTTGTTGGAAAACCCAACGCTTCAAATTTTTGAAACGTTTATAGATTAGATACAGTCATAAAATTGTCAAAACGAGGCTGTCTAATTTAAAATTCACGACTATGAAAAATCTAATCACATTAAGCGCATTTTTCGCTACATTTTTGACTTTCGGTCAAACGGAAAAATTAGTACACTATAAAATAGAAGCGAACGAACATGTTAAATCGTTTTCCGCAGTGGCTCGTAAACATTCGAAAACAAATGGGTGGAATCATGGGAATGTAGAAAGCATAAATGGGACAACTATAAACCTTTTACTCGCAACGGACACAGATTACAAGTTTATGATTAATAACAACATAATCGAAATTAAAGGAAATGACGTTGCAGCGTATGCGCTAGATAAAGAAGAGCAACAAATGGCAAATGCGGGGAATACGACGGACAGAGTGTTTGCCTCTCAACTTGGTGCATTCCAGTATAATCGACCAACTAATTTTGTTTCGAAAATTTCGAGCTCTAAACCTGAGTAAATTATAGTAATATCAATTGTGGTATAACTCTTTAACATTTATAGTACGAGCAAAACTAAAAACGCCGCCTAATAACTAGGCGGCGTTTTTCTGGAGATTAGATTGTTAATTGTAGGTTAGGTAGTCTTACAATCCAATCACATGTTTTATTTCAATTTCAGTGACTTTTCGTTGTTTTCCCTCCTTACTCAGATAGGTTCTATTTACCAAGCGACCGTGAATGGCCAGTTGTTTTCCTTTGTCACCATAACTTTCAATAAAACCGGCAATGTTTCCCCATGCAAATACACGGTGCCACTCTGCCTGGCGCTTATTACTGTCGGAAGTGTACTTATTGGTTGCCAAATTAAATCGAGCGACTTTTCCGCCGTTTTCAAAATTGGTGATTTCCGCTTGAGAAGCCATGTTCCCAATAAGTGTTACATGATTGTTTACTGATTGCATATCGTAAAAATTAAAGTATTACTAAATCATTTACTTCCACTTCAGAAATGAAGCGTTTTTCTCCCCCTTTTTGGTAAAACCGTGTGGTTAGTTTTCCTTCCACGGCAATGTCCATTCCCACAGAACCCAATTCTTGCATCACTTGTACCCATCTGCCCCATGCAGACATTCTGTGCCAATGATGCTTTTTTTGTGTTTCACCATTATCGTCCAAGTACGTTTCGTTTGTTGACATGGTAAATTGTGCGATTTTTTTTCCGTTTGGCAATTCGTAAAAACGAGGTGCCGATGTTACTTTCCCGATTAAATTAACGTGATTCATTTTGATGTGTTTTGTAGTGAAAAAAATGGAGCTGACTGGTTTATCAACTCCGTGGTTAGGTGAGGTATTAATTTTCATTTGCGCTTTTTGGCGAAACAATTAAAAACTCATTGATTTCGATATTTGTAGCGTAGCGCTTCTCTCCATCTTTGGTTTCATAGCTGTTATTCACAAGTTTCCCCTCCACGACAATTTCTTGTCCCTTAGTAAGCATTTTACCCACAAGCTCAGCCGTTTTACCCCAAGCGGTAAGGTTGTGCCATTGTGTGTTGTCTTGCCATTCGCCACTTTTGTTTTTGTAACCTTCATTCGTAGCGATAGCGAAACGTGCCAGCGTTCTTCCTGTATCGAATTTTACAATTTCTGGCTCTGCTCCTAAGCGTCCAATCAAACTAACTTTGTTTCTTAATGCGTTCATTTCTTGTAATTTTAATTTGCATTATAATTTGTTATTTGTCCTACATTCAGATCGTTTTCCGAATTCGACACTGCAAAGTTGAGACTGCCAACAACCTCTATTCGGTTACTTACCATTTACTGTCGAATGTCTTTCGTTTGTAAATGATTAATACCGTTTTTATAACTGTATATCAACTGTTTAATTGGAAAAATAAAATTGAAAAAAGTTTGATTATATTTGATAGATATAGGCGAAATAAACGCAATAGTGTTTAGCCTGTTGTTGTACAACATTAAAAAAGAATCACTGCATGCTAAACAAAATAAACAACTATACAATTTGGTTAATGCTTACCATTTTGATTACTTCATGCAGCTCAGCCCAAGAAAAAAGAAACGACAAACCGACAAACTCTGTTATTCAAGAGTCGAATATTGATATTGTAAAAAAGCTCAAGAATCAGCAAGAATCAGCATTTGATGCATTAAACACTATTCAAACAAGTACAGATGAAAAAAACCGACTATACTCCACATATGCTAATAGTGCACAACCTTTTAATCCAGCTGACACAAGCTTTGTTATTACTCAGACGGAATTACTTGTCTATATGAAACAATTTATCTCAAAACATTGTCAAAACTTAAATAAGAAACGTCGAAATGAACTTGCAGAAGCGTCGGCTTTAGCTCAATCAGAATACACTGTATTATTTTGTGCTCGTAATTCGTTAAATGTGAATTTTGAAAACGGACACCCCATGATGGGTACTTGGGTGATACCAAACGTTCTTGGTCAGAGAGATGTTGTAATGGTGTGGTAATAAAACAAGTTTAAAATAACTAAAAAAAATAGTAATAAAATGAAGATAACCACATTAATAATAGCACTTATTATTGCAGAATTGGGGTTGAGCCAAACCAATACCCAATATTTTGAAGAAGATGGTATGTCCTTTCAATATGAGGAAATAAATGAAGTTAAAAAACCTATAGCCTTACTAGTTTTGTTTAATGGAGGTGCAGGAAAAGCATCAAAAATAATTCCTGAAACAGCTATACCGGACTCAGCTGTTAATTTCCAATACAAAGTCATTGGAATAGATCAATCTGAATTATTTATTTCAGATTCTATTTATTCAAAGATCCGTACGATAATCAATCATGTACAAAAGAAAGAGGGCATCAAACAAAACCTTTTCATTGGTGGATTTTCATTAGGCGGATACACAACCATCAGATTCACTGAAATGGCTGTTGAAAGAAAAGATACGACAATGATGCCTAATGCGGTATTTGCAGTAGATCCACCATTAGACCACCTAGATTTTGTTAATTACTGCTTACGAGAATTAAATAGATCTTGTCCTAATGAAGATGCCGACAAACTTGGAAAAGCAGAAGCCAATTGGATATTAAACTATTATGAGCAAAATTTTGGTCCTTATTTGGATGACAGTACGGCATATATTGAAAACTCATGTTATACTGCCACTTTATCAAGCGGAGGAAATGGCCAATATCTCAAAACAATTCCTGTAAACATGATACATGAAATTGACATTATGTGGTTAATCAAGGAAAGATGTAGGGATTTATCAGACGCAAATGCTGTAATGAGTTCTAAATTTATCAACTTCCTAATTGGCCTTGGAAATGAAGAAGCAACAGTTACAATTACATCAAATAAAGGCTATAGAGCAGATGGCAGGCGACACCCTCATTCATGGTCCATCGCAGAGCCAATACAAACTCTTGAATGGCTTTCAGGGTATCTAATTGAAGAAAAATAAACGTTGTACAACAACACCTATAAGCAATAGCGCCCTGCGGGACGCTACTGCTCATAGCCAAAACGTTCTAAAAAAAACAATAGCTCTGATAACAAAATCTCAATGCAAACAACCCGCCTCAACTTAGAAGATGTTTTACCACTCACATGCTCGCGCGCAGGAACGTGTTGTCATGGGAATATTGTTCTACTCAATCCTTGGGAATTGTTTTGTCTTGCTCGCGAGAAGAAAATAACAACTCGAGAGTTTCGAGATCTTTATACCGATTTCGGTGGAACTAAAATGCGTTTTAACGGTAAACCGAACAGGAAAGGGAAGCAAGCTTGCAGTCAATATACAGACGGATTAGGTTGTAGCGTTCATATGGGTCGTCCATTGGCGTGTCGTTTATTTCCAATTGGGCGGCAAATACATAACGGAGAAGTTCAATACATGCATGAAGGAACAGGGTTTCCTTGCTTGGATGGTTGTCCAGAAGTAAGCGAGCTTCCGAGTTTAAGTGTTGGTGAATACCTCCAAGGACAAGAAACAGAGCGCTACGAAATGGCGCAAGACTTATATTTAGAATTGATGCAAGACTTGGCCGATATCGCATTTGAACTTTTTCTAGATACGGGTTTGGCGGACTCGGGCGAGACAAAGACATTGTTTCTTTGGGAAAAGTTGGGGGTTGAACTTCCTGAAGAATTGGTAAAACGAATCGGAAACGAATGGGTAGATCGTTTAATGATTCCTGAAATGTCAATTGATCTTATGGATCCAATGCTATTTGTTCAACAACATGCAGCATTACTTCAAAGCAAAGCGCAAGGAACATTTGGCGCATTACGTACGAATGAAGAATTTCACGAAGCTTCTGTTTTGATGATGGGTGTTGCTTTGTTACTTGCTCAAGGAATTGGTGCAAATAGAAAAGGCCTAGCGGAACACTGGGTTGAAACAGCGAAAGAGATTTTGAAAAAAAGTGGAAGCTGGAACAGGATACTTTAAAACGTCTTGGGCACCAGAATCAATCGTTCCAGAAATGGGGAATGTTTCTGTTACACGTAAAACCAACGGTGTAAGTTGGGGAGCAATGTACTGGCAATATTTTGAGGATTTGGATAAAATCACCACGCATGAAACACCTCTAAAACTGAACAAAAAACTATTCTTAGTTGAAAATACAGCAAGTGGTCCCGTCATGAAACCGATTACAGAAAACACGTCTTTGAAACCAGGAGATAAAGTGCGCGTGCGCATTGAACTTCGAAGCGATCGCGATATGGAGTATGTTCATTTGAAAGACATGCGCGCCGCTGGTTTTGAACCCGTAAATGTATTCTCTCGCTACAAATGGCAAGACGGGTTAGGATATTACGAAAACACGAAAGACGCAGCTACGAACTTCTTTATGGACTATTTACCAAAAGGAACATATGTGTTTGAATATGATCTTCGTGTTAGTCATTTTGGTGATTTCTCAAATGGTATCGCAACGATTCAATGTATGTATGCTCCAGAGTTTACTTCTCATTCAGAAGGAATTCGCGTGAATATTGCAGAAAAGGAGGATTAATCAATACTTCCCCTTTTTTAAAATCGTCATTTAATGTACCTTCGCGGCCTATCTAAAAGAGAAGACTATGCAAGAAGGAAAAATGACGGGTTTTGTTAAAAGTGTGTTGGAAAATATGCCATCTGCTTGGTTGAGTTTAACGACGCATCGCTTAGATATTTACGATGAAAAACAGGCGAAAACTCAATTCCTAGAGCAATTTGACGCATTGTATAAAAATGACAATTCTGATGCCGATGCTTTAAATGAACTGCCTACCGCTTACGATTATATTCGTTTGGGTCATCCCCTATCTTGTATACTAGAATGGTACATTGCCGGTTCAGTTAATATTAGGCCTCAAAACGTTATTTCTTTCGATTCTCAAACCGTTCCTGTAATGGCTATTCTTCGAAAAAACAGCTTAGAAAACAAGAACACTCAAATTAACTATGTCGGTGAATTGCCAGAAATGTTTGATCCGCAGACCTTGAAAAATGTTTATGGTTATAATTTTGAATTGAATAAAGTAAACAACCAAAATGATATTTCTTCTTTTGATGGAAGCACTATTTTTATCTCTCAACAGGATGAAATCAATGCTTTCAAGCTTGAATCAAATGTCGATTTTTACATTAATTATAACGCTATACTGGGAAGTGTTCTTGTCGTAAACGGAAGCCAAAACAACAGTTATATTTCAGAAATACAACATGTTCGTCGACGTGAAACAATAGCTATGACGCCTTCAAATTGTCTTCTTGCCTTGCGCTCAATTGTTGAAGGTTCAAAGATTGAAAACAATAACAGTAACATCGCAATGAATAAAGCTAGCGTTATTGAATCAATTAAAACCATTACTGAAGCAAAAACGAAAGCGGTTGTTGCTTCGAGTGGACTTTCAATGCAGTATGCAATTGTGATGGGATTAATTCACGATGCACAGGAAAACCACCCTGGAAAAGCAATTAAAATTATCGTTCCCCCTAACTGTTATGGTGGAACAAATGATCAAGCTCGACGAGTGGCCGCATGCATCGATAATGTGGAGGTTATGGACTTACCTGTTGATGGCGGAAATGACATGGTAAAAAGCATTGGAGTCGTTTTGGATAATATAGCAAAACAAGACGCGGTACCCTATATCATCGCGGAAATTCCAACAAATCCACGTGTTGAAGTTCCTGACATGCAAAAACTAAAAGAAGTGCTCAGTGAAAAAAGAATCACTTCTTCTGGAGAAACTGCTACTGAACCAGTCTTTATTCTTGACCAAACATTTTGTCCGAACGTTCACTTCTTAAGTGATAATGAATTGTTATCCACCGTTCGCACAATATCATATGTGAGTGGTTCTAAATTCCCGAGTGGAGGACTTTGCACTGCTGGTTATTGCGCCGCTAATTCCAAAGCCGCCAAATTGATGGAAAAGATTGAAATGCATTTATTACTTTGTGATAATGAAGCGACTGTTCAACAATATGAATTCTTAGCGAAACAAATTCCTTCCATGAATCAGCGCATTCATGACGCATACATAAACACACGTGAATTTGTATCGTTCATCACTAGGGTGCTGCCTAGCGCAAAAATCAATTTCGTTTCTGAAGAACTTGCTGCGCAAGGATTTACGCCCTCTGTTTTTTCATTGGACCTTCCAACAAAAGGAAATACGCACGACGAACGAGAAATGTACAAAAGAGACTTAAACCTTAAGTTGATTGATCTAATGATTACTGAAATTCCATGCGAAAGCAAGTATTGTGTGAGTTACGGTCAATTGAAAGGGTGTTATTGGACAATTCCAGCAACTTCAACACAAGGAACTACAAAAGAAGGTGATAAGGACTACATCGCACGAGTAGCACTATCTGCTAACATGGATCTTGACCTTCACAAAAAAGTTTTCTTAAAGTTTGTTGAGAGTCTTTAGTCGTTGTACTCGTTTTTCTCTAAGCGCGCTTTAATGTCTGCTAAATTTTCTAGCTTCTTCTTGCGGCGCGTATCTATTGCAGTTTGAGTAAAGTACCTGTGCGCAGTTAAAAATTTCACTTGAATTTCATCCCACTGGCGATCGCTTTCTATCTTTCCGTGCTCTTTTAGCTCTCGTCGTAAGCGGTCAGCGATTTCATGGAAATCATCTCTACCCAAATAGTCTAAATCCGCATCGCAAATAATTTCCTCCAATTTGTTTTTCGGATTATGAGGAATTTCAGTAACATATATCAGTTCCTTAATTTGTTCAATATGTTTTTCTGTATACCCAAAGTTAGGAAGGACCTCTTCAGCCATACGTGCTCCTATTTCTTCATTACGTTCATATTTTTCAACGAACCCAGCATCATGGTAGGAAGCCGCCGATTTTAATAAAAACAACCCTTCATCGGTTACATTTTCCAATAAAGCAAGGCGCTCCACCGCTTTTACCACGTCCTTGGTGTGGCCGATACTGTGGTAATACAAATTATCAGAAAGCCTTTGCTCCAATGTTTTGTTTATATAACGTTCCGCCTTATAGTAATTAATAGAACTATATAAATGCAGGTTTACAATTTGATTGAATCTATCATTTGGGTAAAGACCTTCCCCGTTGATTGAAAGCTCAGGTTTAATGCTTTCTACCACATACATCTCAACCATTCCGCTACTTTTTGTTTGGGCTTTTCCTAAGAAAACACACTCAAAATACGGCTCAATAAAACTAAAAGTAGCTCCAGTAATGGTAACTTTTCCAGGTTTCCCCAGCATTTCCATTCGTTGAGCTTGGTTCACCGTTGTTCCCCAAATATCAAAGGCCAAACGTTCACTGCCTATAACCCCTGCCGTCACCTCACCGGTATTTATTCCTAAGCGTAACTCCCAATACTCATCACCGTTGGCAATTGCATCATTTTTACGGTTTAATATATAGTCTTGTATTTGCAGAGCGGCTAGGCATGTGTCAATCGGATTCGTATTATTTCTAACCGGAACCCCCCCAGCGCACATGTACGCATCACCAATCGTTTTTATTTTTTCTAAATTATTATTTACAATAATTTCATCAAATTTAGTGAAGTACACGTCCAATTTTTTTACCAATTCGGAGGGCTTCATTCTATCAGAAATTTTCGTAAAACCAACAAAGTCAGTAAATAGAACAGAAACAGTTTTATACCCTCTAGCCCTTGCTTTCCCGCTTTTCTTTAACTCTTCTGCTGTCGATTCAGGAATTACATTTCGCAATAACTTCTCTGTCTTGTCTTTTTCAATCTGAAGTAGTTTTTGTTGCGCCATTACCTTGTTTCGTTCTTCTTCTAATTTCTTTCGTTGGCGTTCAATTTTTCTGTTTTGATCTTGTATTTCTTTCGTTCGGTCACGTATTTTTAATTCCAGTCTAATTTGTTCTCTTCTTGAAACGGCAATTCTTTGTCGAACAATTAATCGAACAGAAGCTCCAATAACCAGCAAGGCCAGCAGCCAAAACCACCATTTCCCCCAAAAAGGAGACGCTATTATTAATTTAATTGTCGCTGGATGCTTGCACCACTCACCTGTCCCTGATCTTGCATAAATTTTAAGTGTATATGTTCCTGGTGACAGGGAAATAAATCTAATTTCGTTTTGAGACCCTAATAAAACCTCTCCTCCCTCAGAGCCTTCTAATAAATATTTATAATTTGTTTGCTCTGGATTACTTAAATCAGAGGACTGAAACTTTAAAGTAAAAGTTCGTTGTAAATAACTCAGCTCTAATTCTGATGTTGAGAAAATTGGCTTTTGTAGCGGAGAACCTTTTTCACTAGGAGTCAACCAATCATTATCAAGTTTAAACTTAGTAAATACAACATGGATATCTTTTCTTGGGCGAACTAATTCGTCTGGATTAAAATAGTTATATCCATAGATACCTCCAAAATAAAGTGTTTTTGAAGACGATTGCATTGAGGCCCCGAGATTAAACTCATTACTCATTAAACCATCTATTTCTGTATAATTTCGAATTTTTAGAGTACTTGTATTTAAGTTGCATAGGCCTTTATTCGTGCTCATCCAAAGAGAGTTTTTTCCTCCCGAAACTATTCCATAAATTACATTATTTGGAAGGCCATTTGTCTTGTTATAGACTGTTGTTTTGTTGGTGTTTGGTTGCCATTTAATTAAACCAGCTCCTACTGTCCCTATCCAATACTCTCCCTTTTTCTCTTGGTAAATTGTCGTGATGATATAGTCGTTTGATACTGCCTTTATGATGTTATTTTTTTCATACGGTTGGATCATTAATTCATTTCCATTTTCTTTTAAAATGTTCAAGCCGCCAGCGCTAGTTGCAAACCAAATATTACCTGACAAATCTTTATAAACTAAACGACAAACGCCTTTTGAAATTGATTTTTTAGGCTTTACTACATCGTGTGTGAAAAACGTAATTTCCTTCGTTTTATAGTTAAATAAGGCCGCTCCTGTTTTTGTGGCCAGCCAATACATATTTTCCTTCCAGGGAACAATTCCATAAACTCTTCCTATTATCTGTTCTGCTTTTTTGGGTGCCTCAATCTGTTTATAGTTATAACTTGACCCGTCCATGGTGAGTTCAAAGAAACCATCTGCACAACCTACTAGCATTTTATTTTTTGAAATCAGTTGCATTGTCAATACAGCTGTTTCACCCGCTGATTGAGATACATTTGTGCTCTTTCTATCGTACTGTGTATAAATTCTTGTTTTTTTGTCTAGGCGAGAAATTCCCTTGTCTGTACCTATAAAAACAACATCCGATCCTTTTTCCTCTGCAAAACTCCAAACGTTTGCGGTTGGAATACCGTGTGTTAAATTAGCTGTTGGACCAACCCCTAAAATTCCTTTTGCTGATGGGTTAAAACTTGAAATTCCTCTTTGGGAGCCAATCCAAAATGTACCTGAACGGTCTTTATATATTAAATTTAACTCATTGTGGATAAGCGCCGTTTTTTGAAACATATCCTCCGTGTTGTGCACAACAGACCCCTTTCCGTCTACAACATATAATCCGTTATTTTTTGTTGTTATTAGCCATCCAACTCCGGTTTCCTCATAAATGTCGGAAATATTTTGAAGCCCCTCCTTGCGGTCTAAATAAACAAACTTTTGGTCAACCGTTTTTGTTGTTAAGTTTAGTGTAAAAGCCCCCTGACTTGTTGCTAGCAAAACCGTTTCTCCAGCCCCGACAATGATTTTATTAATTGAAACGGGTTGATTTCGTGATTTGGCTGGAATATTAATTCGTGATGCTCTTTTCTGAAATAAATTACATAAAAATAGTCCTTCACTTTCTGTTGAAACTATTAATACCCCTTTTTCAGAAATAGCAACATTTGTTAGCTTTTTAATTGGCACCATCGAAAAAAAGTCTTCAAACTTTTTTGTGGAAATATTAAACTTAAAAAGTCCTGATTCAGATGTGGCCAACCATATATTTCCTTTAAGGTCTTCTGCTATTGAAACTATATTTAGCCCTGTCTTATCGTCTGTTAAATAAGTCCTGAACTTGCCTTCGGTTTGACTGTAGTGCAACAACCCTTTACCCGTTCCAAACCATAAATCACCGTCCTTATCTTTAGCAGAACATAAAATATATTCACTTTCAATTCCTTTTATTTCATCAGAATTGAAAATTTCAAAGGACTTACCATCAAAGCGGTTAAGCCCATCCTGCGTACCTATCCAAAGTGAATTTAAGTCGTCTTGTAAAACGGTAAGAACACTACTCTGAGACAGTCCATCGTTAATGGTGTAATTTCTAAAACGAAATTCAGATTGCCCATTTGCGCACAATGAAGCACAGCAGATGATGCAATATAGAATTCGTTTTAGCATAGTGGTGGTTTTTTATTATGCCTGCTGCCCTGCGGTGTTTTGAGCTTGAATGGCAGATGTTTCCAGGTCACGATCAAAAAGGTATAATCCTCCCTTATCACTTCCAATTAGTTTAATCTTGTCTAAAATTGTTCTTGCTAATGCCTCTTCTTCTAACTGCTCAGAAACATACCATTGAACAAAGTTATGCGTCGTATAGTCTTTTTCTTGTAAACAAATATCAACTAAATTATTAATACTCGCTGTTACTCCCAATTCATGTTCTAAAAGCAATTGAAACACATTTTCTATGTTTTCAAACTCCTTCGGAGGCGTGCTTAATCCTGGAATAATTGCAACCCCCCCTCTCTCATTTACAAACTTCACAAGCTTCAACATATGAAACCGTTCTTCGTCTGAATGAGTGTATAAAAATTTTGCTGTTCCGTTCAATCCGTTCGATTCCGCCCAAGAAGCCATCGCAAGATAAAACTGTGATGAAGACGCCTCTTTTTCAATTTGTTCGTTTAATACTTCTTCTACTCTTTTATTCATTATAATCCTTTTTGTTCAAAGTTACCAATATAATTGTTTATTTTCTGGTATAAATCCCGTTCTATTAATAGAATAGAAACATTCTAACGTTAATTATTCAATATTTTAATAATTATCCTTTTAAAAATATAACCGTACCTTCGCAAATATGTCAAAAAACAACAAGCCGAAAAGAAAATTAAAGGACAGCCTTTCACACATAATTCGCAAAGTATTTACTGAAAATAGTGATTCTTCTTTAAATCACAAGCAAGTTTGTGCGTTGATTAACATTAAGGAAGCAGCACTTCGAAAATTGGTATACACGACGCTAGAAGATTTGGTTAAGATCGGCTTTCTTAAAAGCTCTGGACATAGCGTTTATTCTTTAAATAAAACAGAATCCTATTTTGAAGGAACAATACAGCTTACCCAACGAAAAGCCGGTTATGTCATTGTGGACGATTCCAAAATGCCAGATATTTATATTGCCCCTCAAAACGTCAATCAAGCACTTGGTGGAGATCGTGTTCAAGTTCAACTGATAAAATCAGGAAAGGAAAAAAAAGAAGGTGTTGTTGTAAATGTCATTGAAAGAGAGCGCACCCAGTTTGTTGGAACTATACAAAAACATGAAAAATTCGCGTTTTTAGTTCTTGACAACACTCGAATTGGAACGGATATATATATTCCAAATGAAAAGTTAAAAGGTGCAAAAAACGGGGATAAAGTTCTTGCTAAAATTACCGTTTGGCCAAAGTCAGCAGAAAATCCTTTTGGCGAAGTAATTGAAGTTCTTGGAAAGACTGGAAGTGGAAATGATTTAGAAATGATTAGCATTCTTGTCAACCAAGGATTAGAATTTAAGTTTCCCGAAGACGTGCTTGATGAAGCGGAACACATCCATTTAGAACTGGATCAAAAAGAAGTTCAAAAACGTCGTGATTTTCGTTCAACAACCACATTTACTATTGACCCTGCTGATGCAAAAGATTTTGATGATGCTCTTTCATTTAAGCGTTTAGAAAATGGAAATATAGAGATTGGCGTTCATATTGCGGATGTTAGTCATTATGTGCGCCCAGAAACAGCAATGGATAAAGAAGCGCTTAAACGTTCTAATTCTGTTTACTTGGTTGATCGTGTAGTTCCAATGCTACCTGAACAGCTTTCAAATATGGTCTGTTCATTGCGTCCAAATGAAGACAAGTTCTGCTTCTCTGCAGTTTTTGAAATGAACGAAGAAGGAAAACTATTTAACCAATGGTTTGGAAAAACAGTAATTCATTCCGACCGTCGTTTTGCATACGAAGACGCACAAGAAATAATAGAAGGGGCAGACGGTGATTATAAAGAAGAAATTCTCTTATTCGATAAAATAGCTAAAATTTTGCGAAAAAAGCGACTTTCAGCTGGAGCAATGAATATAGAATCAGAAGAAATTCGGTTCAAACTAGATGAAAAAGGGTTCCCTGAAACAATCATAATAAAAACATCAAAGGACGCTCATAAGTTGATAGAAGAGTTTATGCTTTTAGCGAATAGAAAAGTTGCTGAATTTATAGCTAAACCAAAGAAAGGTATTGGAATAACTCCATTTATATATCGCGTTCACGACAAACCTGACCCGGCCAAAATTGCGACATTTAATTTATTCGTAAAGAAGTTCGATTATGAGGTTGATACAAACAACCCTGAAATGATTTCTAAAAACATCAATAAATTACTTGCTGATATTCGTTACAAAAATGAGTTTTCGTTAATTCAAACAATGGCGATTAGAAGCATGTCGAAGGCAACTTATGAAACCGAAAATATTGGTCATTATGGATTGGCGTTTGACCATTACACTCACTTCACTTCTCCAATTAGACGGTATGCTGATTTAATGGTTCATCGCATTTTACAAGAAGAGTTAACTTCTAAAAAACACCGTTATAGTAAGGAGTTGAGTGATGTCTGTAAACGTATTTCACGCATGGAGCGTAAGGCTGTAGAAGCCGAGCGCGAAAGCACTAAGTTTTTTCAAACATTATTTGTTTCTGATAAAATTGGTGAAGAATTCGAAGGAACAGTTTCCGGAATTGCTGAGTTCGGATTATTCGTAAAAATGAATGATAATTATTGCGAGGGGCTTGTTCCTATGAGCGAAATACCTGGTGACCGCTTTTTCTTTGACGCTGAAAAATATTGCATCATAGGTTCGCGTTCTAAAAAGGAATACAACTTTGGAGATTCTGTTCGGGTTAGAATATATGAAGTATCAAGCGCAAAACGCCAAATAGATTTAGAACTTGTAGTCTAAACTTGCTTTATTTTATTGTTTAAATCATCACGATAAGATCCTCCAATAGGAATAATTTTATCTATTTTCTCCATGACTAAATTTGGATAATCGATGGTAGATATTTTGTCTAGGCGTACGATATATGAACGGTGAACACGCAAAAAATCTTCTTTTCCCATTTTTTGTTCAATATCCTTCATAGTTGAATGAATCGTATATCTTGTATCAACCGTGTGAATAACTACATAATCCTTTAAGGCTTCAATGTAAAATATATCTTCATTCTTCAGTTTTACCAGCTTACTGTTCGTTTTAACAAAAACAAAATCATTTGATCCATCTTTCGAACCAGCTAAAGAGTACAGTAAATCTCTTTCCTTCACCACTTGTTGCTCTTTACTGTGTTTGTAAATTGCCATTTCAATTGTGGTATGAAGGTCTATTTCTTTAAATGGTTTTAATATATAACCGTAAGGCTCAGTAATTTTTGCTTTGGACAAGGTTGATTCATCCGCGTAAGCCGTTAAAAAGATAATTGGTATAGCATGCGACGATTTAATTACTTCAGCAGCCTCAATACCGTTAATTGGGCCTTTAAGCATGATGTCCATTAAAATAATATCCGGTTTTTCTGAGCCTGCCAATTCAATAGCCTTCTCTCCTGTAGCAGAGGCACCAACAACATTATAACCTAATTTTTTTAGGCTGTGTTGAATGTCCTTCGAAACAATCGATTCATCTTCAACGACAAGAACATTTATTTTTGACATCGGTGTGGTTATTTAGTTTTGATATTTTCAAATTTAATGAAATATCTTGTACCATTTTCATTTTGCACATCTATCTCTCCATCCAACTGCTCTATTAACGTTTCTACGAGTTGTAAACCAAGGGTTTCTGTCTTTTTTTCATGGAAATTAAACGGTAAACCTACTCCATCGTCAAAAATATTTAAATGAATTGTTGTTTTATCTTGGTATAAATTAATTGTAATAGTCCCTTTTTCACCTTGCTTCCAAGCATATTTTAAAGCGTTAGTTATTAATTCATTTACCAAAAGACCGCACGGTATGGCCTGATCTAAAATTAAATCAACCTCCTCAAGACTTGTTTCTAATAAAACCTCCTCATTAATTCTATAAGAAGCTACCAGGTTGGCTAATAGATTTTCAAGATAACTAGAAAAATTTATACTAGAAAAATCCTCCGTTCTATAGAGGTTTTCGTGAATAATGGCCATTGACCTAATTCTATTTCTACTTTCTTGTAAAATCTCCAAAGTATTTTCATCAGTTACAAAAGAACTTTGAAGATTTAGAATACTAGAAATTACTTGCAAGTTGTTTTTTACTCGGTGGTGTATTTCCTTTAATAAAATTTCCTTTTCCTTTAGTGATTCTGAAATATTCAAACTAATCAATTTCTTTTCACTGCTATCATGAGCAACCATCGAAACTTCAATTACCTCACCTTTTGTATCAAAAATTGGGCTCATGAAAATTTCTAACCAGAACGTTTTCTCACCAGATAGTAATTGAGCTTCAAATTTATACGATTTGCCTTTTTTTATTGATTTCAACATCGTTCCAAAGGCAATTAAACGCTTTTCGGATACAACTTTTAAAAAGTACTTTAAATAGTTTTCATGCAGTTTTAAATCTAAATTCGCTATTTTCTTAAAATAGCTTTCAAAATGCTTATTGAAGGATGTAATTTGTCCATTAAAATCAAGTGTTAGTAAAAATGTATAATTAGAACTATCAATAATAGCCTTCGTTCTCAAGAATTGTTCCTCTAACAACTGTTCAGCTTTTATTCTTTCTTTTATTTCTATTTCTAATTGTTTATTTGCTTCCTCAGCAAATTCGGCCCTTAACTTTTCTTTGTCCAATTTATTTTGTGCCGAAATATCTTTAATAATAATTAAAGTGGCCTCTTCTTCTTCATAATTAGTGGAAACAAGGGTAACGTCAGTTAATATATCTTCATTATTGATTTTAAATTGTCCGTTTTTTGTTTTTCTATCCGTTAAATGTTTTGTGTACTCATGTTCAAAATCTTTCTGATCTTTTGATTGAAAAATAGAATAAAAGTCAATTTTATCACCTATTAACTTTTCAGTACTGGAGTTTTTATATAGTATTTCTCCGTCTTTCACAATTAGTATTCCTTCAGGATTGTTTTCAAGAATATTCTCTAAATTACGTTGATTTTTGCGCAGGGCACGTAAACTAGAATAACTTTCCGTATTATCATGTATCACGCATTGATAAAACAGTTTTTTTCCAATTGTAATCTCAATTAAAGTCACCTCGGCTTCAATAGATTTATTTTTTCCTTTAAATATCCAATTGAATTTTATCGATTTTACATTTTCTAAACGCTGAATGTTCGATTGGTATTTTTTATTAGAAGCGTCCGTTAAATTTGCACTTAATTCAAATAACTTTTTACCTATTAATTCATCTTGAATTATTCCAAAAAGCTGTGTTGCTTTTCTATTAACGTCAACTATTTTATCATTTTCTAATAATAGAATTGCATCATTTGTCTCTTCATAAATCAACCTATATTTTTGTTCACTTTGTTGAAGAGCTTGAGACGTTTTTTGAATACTTGTTAAATCTATTACTGATCCTTCTATCGTGTCAGAAGAGGTGTCTAAATACCAACTGAAAATGACATTTTTCTCTTTTTTATTATCAACTATTAATTGGGTTTGATAGTTGTTTGATGCTCCAGTTTGATTTAACGATTCTAATATCAAGTGCCATTCCTCCCCTGAAGTATTTCCAAATATATGATCACCAATTTTATAATAGTTATCAAACATTTCTATAAAAGAAGTATTACAATTTATTAATTGACCCTTTTTATTTAATGTAAAAACTCCAGCCTTATTTTTGAAATACAAATTATCATATCGGTTTTGTAGTAACGTGTTTTCTTCTTTTATTCTTTCCAATTCTGTTACATTAGAAAATATTGCTAAAAACATTACTTCCGCTGAAGTATCTATTTTCTTTATACTCAGTTCAGTGGTACTCTTATATCCTGATTTTTTTGAAAGTATATTTTTTTTATATAATATCCCTTTTTGTAAATTTCTAAACTTATCTAATTCCTCTTTTTCAAATAGTTTTGGAAAAATTGCTTCTATATTTTTATCGTTCAATTCAATTGAATCTATATCCCATTCTATTTTTTTGCTATGAGAAATAATACAAAAAGTTGGATTTAATTCAAAAAGTACAAATGCGGAATTTTTATTTTCTATCGTTTCTTCTAATAAATCATTGTACTGTTTTAAAAATGAATTTCTCCTTTTAATAGTATGTAGAGTTAACGAGGAAACAAGCCCAAGAATAACAAATAATTGAACCACTAAAAAAATAGAAAACTCAATGTTCTCTGCAAACAACAAACCATAAAGTAACAAGAGAAATACAAAAATATTATACAGCATTAAAACAAACCAACGTTGTATAACTATAATACTAATGCAGAAAAAACCGAAAAAAACGAATAATTCGTTAATTTGAAAATTTGATTTCATTAACTGCAGATATCCCAATAAAGTGATAATAAATAAATGAAATGAAAAAAAATGTATGATACTTTGATTTAATACCTTTATTGTTTTGCAAAGCAGATAATAAAGAGGGAAACAAACAGAATAAGAAATAGTTAGATAAAAATAAAAAACAGGTAACTCTGTTTGTAAAAGGAAAATTGCGAAAAAAGGTAATATAAAAAATGCCGCAATTGCATGGGATGAAAAAATAAAACTTAAATCATTTTTTTCATCAAAATAATACTTCCTCTGCCTAAACACTCTATTTTCTAAAAGTCTATTTTTTAGTTGTTTAAACATTCTAATTAAATGCAGGTTTATATTTTAACACTGTTAAGTTAATAGTTCTTTTTTTAATCTTCATTAATAATTAGTCAACTAATTATTTTTCAGATACTTATGTGTAATAAAAACAAGAAGATAGCGAACTAAAAATTAGAAAGCAAGATGCATGTTAAAAGGATATAAATAATTAAATAAATATTTATTCAATTAAAAAATATATTTACTATTCTTTATTAAGCCTGTTGAAATGTGAAAAAGATAGCGTTGTTTTTATTTGAAATATGACTTATTAATTATTAAGCCTTAATTATAAACATTTAATAATCCTTTAACACCGTTCATTTACAATTAATAAGGTACTTATAAACAATTTAACTGGAACTATGTTTGTTTATAAAAAAGAAGTTAAAATCTAAATACTATGGCTAGAAACTAGTTCATAAATTCCCTATAAATAAATCTAACTATTGATGTTTATTAAATAACTATTTTGGCTTATACATATTTAGTTATTTTCCTAATAAAAGATATTGATACTTATTAACCAATATAAACAATAACGACAGTTATAGTGTTTAAAAAAAATAACATTAAACAATTGATTTATAATACTTTAAATTATTATAATATCTTTCATTGTTTAAAAGTTGTACTAAATGTTAATATACTTTAGATTTGTAAAAAATGAAGAAAATGAAAAAAATAATTCCTATTGGAGCTGATCACGCCGGATTTGAACTGAAAGCAAAAATAATAGATTATTTAACTGAAAAGGGATATGAATTAAAGGATTTTGGATGTTATTCAAATGATAGTATAGATTATCCTGATTATGGTCATCCGGTTGCTCAAATGGTGGAAGAAAACATGGGAATGTTGGGGATTTTGATTTGTGGCTCCGGAAATGGAATAAGTATGACTGCAAATAAACATCAAGGAGTAAGAAGTGCACTTTGTTGGAAAAAGGAAATTGCGGAATTAGCGCGTCAACATAACAATGCTAATATTATAACTTTACCTGCCCGTTTTATAAGTGAAGAGGAAGGAATTGAAATGGTGGAAGTCTTTTTAAACACGGAATTTGAAGGTGGTAGACACCAAAATAGAGTGAATAAAATTGCTTGTAGTTAATGGGCAAGTAAACTTTCTATTAGAGAATTGGTTTTTCTTACATAATCATCGTAGTATGAACCAGTTCCAGGACCATTAAAACCAGTGTGTACTCGTTCCACATTTCCGTCTCGACCGATGAAAATAGATGTAGGAAATGATAATATGTCATTCAACATATTAAAATCATTTGCAGCTTTATTTTTAGAAGCAGCTCCTCCGATAATAAAATTAAATTCAACGTTCAACTGTTCTTTATACCTTGTAATACTGGATATATAATCCTCTTGTGTTTTTCCGGCCTCGTAACAAACGGAAATTATTTCAAGTCCGTCATTATGATATTTATCGTAAAGTGATTTATAATACATTGTTTCATCTAAACAATTCGGACACCAAGTTCCCATAATTTGAATGATAACAACTTTATCTTTATAATTATCATTTGGATAAGTAAAAAGCTCCCCATTAAGCTTGTTGAGTGAAAAGTTTACTGAAGTGTTTTCTTTTAAATAAGTTAACTCTTCTGGACTAGCTAATTCAAATAAATCATTTTTAAATCCAAGCCATTCGCTTTTCCAATGACTACCACTATTAAAAGTTCCTATTAATGTATCTGATTTAAGTTTTGCTTTAAATAAAAAAGCATGTGATCCGTCAAAACAAGAAAGGTATAAACTATCATTAACACTATTTCCTTCTAGGAATCTATAATCTCCAGTTTCCGTTAGGAATGTTCCGGTTACCTTATTACTGCCTTCTTCTTGATTAAATAGTCCGACAGCAGGATAGCTTGAATCAGTATTAGGTTCAAACTCAACTTGCCACTTACCGTTTGAGTTAAACGTAGATTTTTCGTTTTTTGCTTGAGAGAAGAGTACATCTGTTTTTCTTATAGCGGTAAATGGTATTTTATAATCCGCCCCTTTATTGTAATTTACCCAATATCCTTTTAGCTCTTTTTTATTAACTATTTTAAAAACCAATTCGGAATTAAAATAAGGAAACATTAGATAGATACTATCGTTTTTAAAAACGGGTTTTTGTAACTGAATGTGCTCTTCAGCATTTAATACAGTACAAGTTAAATCACTATTTATGATTAAATTAAAAGGTAAAATGTCTTGATCATTCAGCTTTAATTCTGAAATCCAATTTCCAGATTTAATATTAAATTTTTTGTTCTTTTGTGAGTAAGAAAGAAGAGAACAAAGAATAAATGATAACGCGAGTATTAGTTTCATAAATGTTTTTGGTAAAACGAAAATACTGTTTTAATTTTTTAAAACAATTAATGCAACTATTATTAATAAATAATAGTCTTAAAGAATAAGCGAGAGTAATGAAGGAATCAGCCCTAGTTGAAAAATGCATTAATGGCGATTTAAAAGCTCAACGCGCGTTGTTTGAAATGTTTGCTCCAAAAATGTTGGGTGTTTGTTTAAGGTATTCAAAAAACAAAGAACAAGCTGAAGATGTTTTACAAGATGGTTTTATTAAAGTGTTTAATAATCTTACCAAATATTCCGGTTCAGGATCTTTAGAGGGTTGGGTGCGAAGAATTATGGTAAATACGGCATTAGATCAAATAAGAAAAGAAACAAAGTTTAAAGACAATGTGGGATTTGATGATGTAGATTATAAAGTAGAAACAAATAGCTTTATAATGGAAAGTATGATGGCAGAAGATTTGTTAGTATTAATAAACAGTATGCCAGATGGATATAGAACTGTTTTTAATCTTTTTGCAATAGAAGGATATTCACATAAAGAAATTGCAGAAGAATTATCCATCTCAGAAAACACATCTAAATCACAATATTCTAGAGCAAGAACATTTTTACAACAAAAACTAAATGAATTAGGAATTGAAAGGTAGAGACGAAATAAAAGAATTATTTTCCGATAAACTGGGAAACTTTGAAGCGCAAGTGCGTCCTGATATGTGGGCAAATATTGCGTCTCAAATTGGAGGAACAACCACTTCAGTGGCTTCTTCTGGGCTTTCGTTGCTTTCAAAAACGTTTATAGGTATTGGAATTGGGGCTGCAGTTGTTACAACTGTATTACTTGTTATTCCATCTGAAAATACACCGATAGAAAAAGGCAATCCGATAAATAGAACATCAAGTACAAACATTGAAGAGAAGGTTGCGCCAATTGATCTACAAATTAGTGATGAAACGGTAAAAGAGTCCATTGTTTTGCAGAAGCAAACAAATATACCTGCAGATGTTCGCACAGAACCCCTTGTTAATAAGGAGATTGACCAAGATCAAAACTTCCGTTCTAATGTTTCACTTATCAATACGCAAAAAGAGACGGGTGTTAAATATACCAAGGAGGATAAAAATATTATTGAAAAGGAAAAAGCTGTTATTTCAAAGAAAGATGAGCAGGCATCAACGAAGGTAGAGGTTGTAAAAGAAAATAACGTTGATGAGCCACCTACAAAACAACCAGAAGTTGCCGAAAAAACGTACTCATTGGATAAATTGCCGAATATTTTCACGCCAAATGGTGATGGAAGTAATGATATTCTATCAATATCAAGCGAAGGATTAATTGACTTTACGATAGTCGTTCTTGATGATAAACAAAAGGTTGTTTTCGAATCAAATAACCCTGATTTTAGTTGGGACGGAACGGATAAAGGAGGAAATAAAGTGAAAGCTGGAACTTACGGTTATTATATTATAGCGCAGGACACTAAAGGAAATAAAGTAAATAAGTTTACTTCACTACAAATTGTGTTTTAATTCCTTCGCATATCCTTTTACCGTAAAATAATAGAAGAACATTCCAAAGATCATAAATGTATGTGCAAGGTCATTTTTGTCATACCATTGTGCGGGACTTATTTTTAATGCAAGTACAATTACGGATGGTACCGTTACAATAAAGCTTATCCATAGGTTTCTGAAAATCGGTGAAATACCTTTTGCATAAACGATACCCAAATACACATGGCAAAATAACACACCGACAACAGATGCAAACATTGGAAACCACATTCCTTTCGCTGGGTCAGCATTTAAATCGAAATAATTGATAGACCAAGTCATTCCAATTAGAGACAGCATTAGCTTTAATAAAGAAAGAGGGTTAGCAATTCTTCTAAACTTTTCGCTAGGATGAATTGAAATCATTGCACGCTCAACAAATACATTAGAAAGAATACCTATATACCAAGAAGCATACTTTCCAGGAACGCCATAATAATTAAAGAATAAATGCCCAAATCCCCCTGCTAAAAAACCTGTTCCAAAGACAATGAAGAACCAAGACCATTGACTAAAAAACGGCAAACCATTACTATATTTTTTAATCTTGTAAGCGAAAAAGATGGATAATGCAAAAATGATTATATCGCCAAAAACACCGTTTGGTTCCAGTAAATCTAAACCAAAAAGCTGAAATTCTATTTTATCGTATTCTACTCCTATTAACATGTGTTCCCCTTTTTATTAACAAACGAACCTTGCGTTATTATAAATAAAAAAACCCCTATACAGTATAGAGGTTTTGAGGTCCCGAGCGGATTCGAACCGCTGTACAAGGTTTTGCAGACCTCTGCCTAGCCACTCGGCCACAGGACCAAATTTGGTTTATCACCAAAAATTGAGTTGCAAAGATAATAAAAAATTAAGTTTATTTCTAACCTTCTATAATAATTGCAACGTTGTCAACATCCCCGTTTATAGGAGGACAAACCTTAGTGACTTTAACGCGTAATGCTTCAACATTATTCACTTCTTGTTTTATCCTATCCGTGATGCGCTGTCCAACATGTTCTATTAGTTTAGAACGAACAGCCATTTCTTCTTTCACAATTTTGTTAATGACAACATAGTCAACGGTTTTAAGAAGGTCATCTGTTTTAGCTGCTTCTGTAAAATCTGTTGTAATTGTTACATCCACGATATAATTTCCGCCTATTTTACCCTCTTCTGGTAAGCACCCATGAAAAGCATAAAGTTTTATTCCGTTAACCTCAATTGTGTGTTTCATCTATACTTTTTGCAATAAGGAAATTCCAACTGAAATACGTGCAATGCATTCCTCTTTTCCTAAGAATTCGCTAATTTCAAACATACTTGGCCCCATTCCTTTTCCTGTTAAGAGTAATCGAAATAAAGGAAGAACAGCGCCTATACTTAAATCTTTTTCAGTTAGAAAAGATTTAAAAGTTGTTTCAATTTTTTCAGCGTTAAATATGTCGATTGAACCAAGAACGGTAGACCACTCTAGCATTAATGCCTCAGACTCATCCTTCCACTTTTTGTTTATGGTCTGTTCATCAAATTCTGTTGGTCGCTCTAACAAGAATGACCCTTCCGTCCAAATATCTTCAACAAACGTAGCGCGTTCTTTCATTAAACCACAAACGGTTGTTAATTTATCAAGAGAATATTTGTTTCCTAAAACAGTGTCTAGCATTTCAGCAAGAACGGTGTTTTCAGTATTTCTTAAATATTGTTGTTGAAACCATTTTGTTTTGTCCGGATCAAATTTTGCCCCTGCTTTTGCCACTCTATTAAGAGAGAAACTTTCTACTAATTCGTCCAAATTGAAGAGCTCTTGTGTTGTTCCTGGATTCCAACCTAAAAAAGCCAACATATTAATGAACGCTTCGGGAAAGTATCCTTGCTCTCTATATCCTGTATAAATTTCATCATCTGCAGACTTCCAATCTGTTGGAAAAACAGGGAAACCTAAACGATCACCATCTCTTTTGGATAGTTTACCATTACCATCAGGTTTTAACAATAAAGGTAAATGGGCAAACTTAGGACAGTCCCAACCAAACGCGTCGTATAACATCACGTGTAAAGGAGCGGACGGCAACCACTCTTCACCACGAATAACATGTGTTATTTTCATTAAATGATCATCAACGATATTGGCTAAATGATAAGTCGGCATTCCATCAGACTTAAACAAAACTTTATCATCAATGTTGTTTGTATTCACAACAACCCAGCCTCTAATTTCATCTTCAAACCGAACATCAACGTTTCGAGGCATTTTCATTCGGATTACATATGGGTCTCCATTATCAAGGCGCTTTTGAACTTCATCTGCCGGTAATGACAAAGAGTTTTTCATTGAGCCACGTGTAACATTGTTGTATTGCCAATTCGGCATTCCCATTTTTAGCGCTTGCTCCCTCATTTGAGTCAACTCTTCTGATGAGTCAAAGGCATAATATGCTTTTTCGTTTTTAATTAATTCATCAGCATATGGTCGATACAGTTCTTTTCGTTCAGACTGAACGTAAGGCCCAAAATCGCCACCTAAACCAGGTCCTTCTGTGGGTATAATGCCACACCACTTTAAGGCGTCCATAATATAATCTTGCGCTCCAGGAACAAAACGTGTTTGATCTGTATCTTCAATACGAATCAAGAATGTTCCATTGTGTTTTTTTGCAAACAAGTAATTATAAAGAGCAGTTCTAACCCCCCCCATATGAAGAGGTCCGGTTGGTGATGGAGCAAAACGAACGCGTACGGATGTATTGGACATAATGTGTAATTTTTACGGCAAAGATAGGCTTTACTGTTAAAATGAACGATTGATTCATACGATTGTACTCATATTTAACGTTATTTTTGTTTAGAATTCAACGTAAAGACTTAATTTAGTTGGGCTAAGGAGGATTATGAGTGCATTTGATAGATTGCTTTCACAGATAGACGCGTTCATTCGTAAGTTTTATAAGAATCAAATAATAAAAGGAGTGCTTCTTTTTATTGGGTTTTTGATTCTAACCTACTTATTTATGGTTACGCTAGAGTATTTCGGTAGATTTAGTTCTGTCGTTCGTGGATTACTATTGTTTAGTTTTATAGGGGTAAATGGCTTTATTCTTGCTAAATATATATTTCTTCCCTCATTAAAACTTAGGTCCTATGGGACACGAATCAATAGATATCAAGCATCTAACATCATTGGTCGATTTTTTCCGAGTGTTTCGGATCGCTTATTGAATACACTTCAACTGAACGATCAAATGAATCCGAACTCTGCTGATTATGAATTAATTAGCGCAAGTGTTCAACAACGAAGTGCTTCTTTGAGTGTTTTACCTTTTACAGATGCCATTGATTTCAATGAGAATAAGCGCTATTTAAAATGGGTAATTCCTGTTGTGTTAATTTTGATTTCAATAGGTGTTTTTAGTCCATCGTTTTTGAAGCAAGGAACTGAACGCGTTGTAAATTTTAATCAACACTTTGAGGTTCCAGCACCATTTAAGTTTGTCTTTGAGGGGGCTAATGAATCAATTGAAGAAGGAGAAGATTATTTATTTGAGTTAGAATTAACAGGAAATGAGATTCCAGAGAAGGTTTATGTAAAATCAAACCAAGGAAGATTTTTATTGCAACGAAAAGCAAAGAATTTGTTTGTTGGAAAATTGACGCAGTTGAAGTCAAATACTGCTTTTCATTTTGAAGCGAATGAGTTTAGTAGTAGGGAATTCAATGTAAATGTTATTTCTAAAACAGCTATTGGAAAGTTGGAGGCTACAATTACTTATCCTTCTTATCTTGGGCTAGAGCCGGAGGTAATTAAAAATGCTGGAGATTTGACGCTTTATGAAGGGACTATTGTTACGTGGAGCGTGCTGACAAAGAATAGTGCTGAGGTTGATTTTTGGATTGGTAAAGAGAAGAAAAGGTTTATGAAAGAAGGTTTTTCATTGACCGAAAAGTTTAACAATTCTTCTTCTGGGAAAGTGGTGTTAAAGAACAATCAAAACGGCAAGAGGGACACAACATTCTTTTTGTTGGATGTCATAAAAGATCAATTTCCATCCATTTTAGTTGAAGAAGTAAAAGACACCTTGAAAGATGGAATTCGCTACTTCTCAGGAAGTGTAGCAGATGACCATGGATTAAACAATTTGACATTTGTTTATGAAATAACAGGCGAAAACGGTTCAAAAAGAACGGAAAAAATGAATGCCGGTAAAGTGTTTGGCACAAATTCACCCTTTAATTTTGCAGTAGATTTTAGACGAGAACAAATCAAATTAAAAGATAGAATTGAATACTATTTTGTTGTTTCTGATAATGATGGTGTGAATGGAAGTAAATCAACAAAAAGTAGAATGTTCCAGTATCAACTTCCGACATTGGAAGAGTTAAATGATAATCGCGATAAAGAACAAGAAAACATTAAAAAGGATCTTGAGGACGTAATAAATAAGGCGAATGATTTTAAAGACAAATTGGAACGCTTAAAAAAGGAGAACCGGAATTCAAAACAATCGAACTGGAATAAACAAGATCAAATAAATCAATTACAGGAGGATCACAAAACGTTATTAGAAAACCTGGAGTCTCTTCAAGAGAAAATGGAGACTAGTGTCAATGAGAAAAATCAGCTTTCTGAAATAGATAAGGAAATTTTGGAGCAGCAAGAAATGGTCAATGATTTATTAGAGCAGTTGATGGATGATGAAATGAAGGACATTTTAAAGCAATTGGAAGAGTTAATGAAGAATCAAGATAAGAATGGTTTAGATCAAAAGTTGGAGGAGGTTGAGATGTCTTCTGATGAAATGAAAAACCAGCTTGAACGAAGCATGGAGATGCTTAAACGCCTTCAGGTGAACGAGAAAATTGATGCCGTGGAAAACGAGCTGAAGGAACTAGCAAAGAAACAAGAAGACTTAAAGAAGCAAACTGAAAATAAGGATAAAATGTCCGCTGGTGATTTAGAAAAGCAAGAGGACATTAATAAGGCGTTTGATGATATAAAAAATGAGCTTAAGGAGTTAGACAGCCTCAATAATGCGCTAAAATCCCCAATGAATGTTGATATGCAGGAGAAAGAGGCAGAATCAGTTCAGGAGGACTTAAAGGATTCGAAGGAGCAGCTTTCTAAAAATAAAGGTGAGAAAGCCGGGGAAAGTCAACAGGGAGCTGCGGATAAAATGAAACAAATGGCTGAGCAGATGGGTGAAATGCAGGATCAAGCGAACAAGCAACAACAAGAAGAGGATATCGATGCTTTAAGAGATATTTTAGAAGGCTTGGTCAAATTAAGCTTTGCACAAGAAGACGTTATGCGTTCTATTTATTCTATTTCTGAAACGGACCCAGCCTTCCGAAAACAAGGGCGTGTACAAAGGCGTGTTATTGACGACTTGGCTCCTATTCGAGATAGTTTATTTGCTTTAGCTGAACGCCAACCCAAAATAGCCCAATTTGTTGACAAGGAATTAACGCAAATCAAAGTAAACAATAAAATGATATTGGAGGATATTGATGAAAGGAGAAAGCGTGAATTAGGAATTCATCAACAATATGTAATGACTTCTTTTAATAATTTGGCGTTGTTGTTAAATGAAAGTTTGGCTCAAATGCAAAGCCAGATGAAAAGCCAGCAGCCTGGTTCTGGAAGCTGTTCTAAACCTGGAGGAAGCGGAAAGCCTGCGCCTGGAGGCAAGAAACCCGGTGATCAGGACATGAAACAAATGTTGAAGGATCAACTTGAACAAATGAAAAAGGGTTCTAATCCTGGGGGAAGTAAACCTGGTGATGCTAAGGAAGGACAACCTGGAGGAATGGGTTTAGGTAATCAACAAGTGGCAAAAATAGCGGCTCAACAATCTGTTATGCGAAGAAAACTGGAGCAAATGCGAAACGAGTTAAACAAGGACGGAAAGGGATCTGGGAACAAGTTGAATCCGCTGATTAACGAGTTGGAAAAACAGGAAGATGACCTGATTAATAAACGCCTTGGAAATAATTTAGTGGAGCGTCAACAGAAAATTTTAACACGTCTTTTAGAGAGCGAAAAGGCTATTAACGAAAGGGGTTTGGACGAGAAAAGAGAATCAAAAGAAGGAAAAGATCAAGTTTATGGTAACCAAATTCGATTTGATGAGTATAACAAGGAAAAGTTGAAGCAAATTGAGTTGCTGCGTTCGGTGGATCCTATGTATAAGAAGTATTATAAAGATAGAGCGAATGAGTATTTCAACCGAGTGTTATAATTAGGATTGAGTATGAAAGAAGGTTTTGTTCAAATAGACAGTTTGTCTATTTCTTCAGATTTTAGTGAAGTGAATAAGGTTGAAAGACTGATTGATAATGTATGTAATCGTCTGGAGGTGAATGAAGATTATTATGGCAATGTATTAATTGCTGTAACCGAAGCAGTAAATAATGCCATTCAGCACGGGAACAAAATGAATAAAAATCTTAATGTTGACCTATTTGTTGGTGATAAAGAAACAGATTTTTGTTTTAGTGTGAAAGATGCGGGTCAAGGTTTTGACTTTGAAAACTTGGCAGATCCTACCGCCCCGGAGAACATTGAAAAAGAAGATGGACGCGGAATATTTTTAATGAAATCATTAGCGGAAGAGGTCGCGTTTTTTGATAATGGTTCTAATGTTCAAATATACTTTACAAAGAAATAGTGGTTAATTTATTTTTTGAAGACACTGAAGTTCTGGATTTGAATCCGGACTTTTTTGCTTTATGGCTATCGAAAGTTTGTGTTGAACACAAAAGAGAACTTGGAGAAATTAATTTAATTTTTTGCTCCGACGAGTATCTTTTAGAATTAAATATAGAGCATTTAAACCATGATTATTACACAGATATAATAACATTCGATTATTATGAAAAGCTAATCACGGGTGATTTGTTTATTTCTGTTGATCGGGTGGTTGAGAACGCAGGTTTTTTAGGTGTCGAATTTATTACTGAATTGAATCGTGTGGTGGTACATGGCACCTTGCACTTGTTGGGTTTTGGTGATAAGTCCCCTGAGGAGGAGGTTTTGATGAGAAAACTTGAGGATGAGGCCTTGTTAATTGTTTCACGTGGAACGTAAGTTAACTAAAAGTGTTGTAATTTTGTTCCACGTGAAACAAAGGGTATGATAAAAGAATATGATGTTGTAGTTGTTGGCGCAGGGCATGCGGGCTGTGAGGCTGCGAATGCCGCGGCAAAGTTGGGGAGTTCTGTGTTGTTGGTCACGATGAACATGAATACAATTGCCCAAATGAGTTGCAACCCTGCTATGGGTGGTGTCGCAAAGGGTCAAATTGTTCGTGAAATTGATGCTCTTGGTGGTGGCTCTGGAATTGTTTCTGATAAAAGTGCTATTCAATTTAGAATGCTGAATAGGTCAAAAGGTCCCGCAATGTGGTCTCCTCGAACTCAAAACGACCGAATGAAGTTTGCTGAGGAGTGGCGCTTGCTGTTAGAAAGAAATGAAGGTGTTGATTTCTGGCAAGACATGTGTGATGGATTGTTGATTGAGAACAATAAAATAATTGGTGTTCACACTTCTATTGGTGTTGATATAAAAGCAAAGTCTGTTGTTTTAACAAATGGGACCTTTTTAAATGGTCTTATTCATTTGGGTGAAAAACAATTCGGCGGTGGACGAGCTGGAGAAAGAGCGGCTACTGGAATAACAGAAGATTTAATAAAGGCCGGGTTTGAAACAGGTAGAATGAAAACAGGTACTCCACCACGTGTTGATGGAAGGTCATTGGATTATTCTAAAATGGAAGAACAGTTTGGCGATGAAAATCCATCTAAGTTTAGTTACTCTGATATAGAACCTTTAAAGGAACAACGATCTTGTTTTGTTACCTATACAAATGAGGAAACACATGAAATGTTGAAAACAGGTTTTGATCGATCCCCAATGTTTAATGGTAGAATTAAAAGTACAGGTCCAAGATATTGTCCAAGTATTGAAGATAAAATAAATCGTTTTGCGGATAAGGATAGGCATCAAATTTTTGTTGAGCCTGAAGGATGGAACACTGTAGAAATATATGTGAATGGGTTTAGTACTTCTTTACCGGAGGATGTTCAATTTGCTGCTTTGAAAACAATTCCAGGTTTCGAGAATGTAAAAATGTTTCGTCCGGGCTATGCTATTGAATATGACTACTTCCCTCCTACACAATTAAAACACACATTAGAAACTAAATTGGTTGAAGGATTGTATTTTGCGGGTCAGATAAATGGCACAACTGGATATGAGGAGGCTGCTTGTCAAGGATTAATGGCCGGTATCAATGCTGCAAAAAAAGTACAATCAAAACCTGAATTTATACTTTCACGAAGTGATGCATATATCGGTGTGTTAATTGATGATTTAATTACGAAGGGAACGAAGGAACCTTATCGCATGTTCACCAGTCGTGCTGAATATAGAATTTTATTACGTCAGGATAATGCAGATATTCGTTTAACCCCGATAGGTCACGCTATCGGTTTAGCATCTGATGACGCTTTGAATCGTGTTCAAAAGAAAAATGCTGGTACGGAAAAATTAAAGCGTTTATTGGAAAAAGAAGCTGTTTTGCCGGATGTCGCTAATCGTATTCTTACCATTAAGGAAAGTGCTCCGATAAATCAACAAGTAAGATTGAGTTCACTTATTACGCGTCCAAATATTACAATGGAGGAAATATTTGAAATGAATGCTACAGTGAAAAGTGAAGCTGCAATTCTGACAGAGTCACATGCAGAGATTGTTTCTCAAACCGAAATTCAATTAAAATATGATGGGTATATTAATCGTGAACAGGATGTAGCTAAAAAAATGAATCGATTGGAGGAAGTTAAAATTCCACCCACATTAGATTATTGGAGTTTGGTAAGTTTAAGTTCTGAAGCAAAAGAAAAGTTAACAGCATTAAAACCTGCAACTATTGGTCAGGCATCAAGAGTGAGTGGTGTTTCTCCGAGTGATGTCTCTGTTTTATTGATTTTTCTTGGAAGATAATCGTTTTAAGGCTTTTTAAAGGGGCTTTGTGGTCTTAGATGTCTAATCTATCATTAAGTGTCGCGTTCGTTTATTTAAACGCACGTTTTTTCTGATGTTTTTATGGGATTTTGTGCTTATTCTGGTTTTTCCACCCAATCTCCATTTTCCTTTATGAGTTTAATTAAAGCTTCTACAGCTTGATCTTCTGGAACATTTTTTAGCATGACGGTTTTTTCTTTATACAAATGTATTTTTCCAGGACCGGTTCCCACGTATCCATAATCGGCATCAGCCATTTCTCCAGGACCATTTACAATGCAACCCATAATTCCAATTTTCAGTCCTTTTAGGTGTGAAGTTTTTTCTCGAATTTTTGCAGTAGTTTCTTGTAGGTTAAAAAGTGTTCTACCGCAAGAGGGACATGAAATATATTCCGTTTTAGAAATTCGTGTGCGTGTGGCTTGAAGAATACCAAATGCTGTGGCATTAATGTGTTGTCTTGGTTGGTTTGATTGCAACCAAATTCCATCTCCAAACCCATCAATAAATAGTGACCCTAGATCTGCGGAATTCCATAACTGGAATATTTCAGGGTCTTCTGTTTCAAGTATTGTCGATAGAATGACTGGATTTTCTAGCCCCATTTCCTTCATCCTAAGAAAAAACAGCCTGACTAGTTGCGTTGTGTTTGCGTATTTACTTTCAAGTATAATAGTAATATTTGGCCTTTCTTTTAAGTAGGAAAGATCACTTATTGCAACATCATGTTTTACGAAACCAAATTGTTCCACGTGTAACAATTTTAATTTTGATTGAGAGACAAGTGGTTGATAATCAGCGCATTTACTTTCCCCCCAGCTGTCGTAATTGCATATTACTTGTATCGTTCCAGGCAGTTCAAATGTTAGTTCAGAATCACCGATATAAACAAAATCTGCAGCTGAGTCGGAGATATTCCATTTATCTAATTCTTTTGAATAGGAGTATCCAAAACCAAAAAAATGCGATGGCTTTATTGTCGAAACAGTGCTTAAATCTGCAATAACAACAGGAGCATTTGAGCCACCAATTTTTCCGTTTGATGTGGATGAACGTTTACTATAACTGTAGGGGTTATAGAATAAACGATAGTTTGCTTGAATCGGTACTAGTGTTCGATCGTCAGAGGTGTATTTCTTTAATAACTTTTGAGCGACTGGGATTTCTGCTTCCGGTTTTTCCGTTAACGATACACGAATGGTATCTCCAATACCGTCCTCTAGAAGAGCTCCGATGCCCACTGAAGATTTAATTCTTCCGTCCTCACCTTCTCCTGCCTCCGTTACTCCAAGGTGCAAAGGATAAATGCAGTTGGTAGAAATCATCTGCGCTACTAATAGTCGATAAGCCTGAACCATAACAATGGTGTTACTTGCTTTCATAGATAAAACAACATCAGTGAAGTTATGTTTCTTGCAAACATTTAGAAACTCCATTGCTGACGCAACCATTCCTTCGGGAGTGTCTCCGAATCGACTTAATATTCTATCAGAAAGTGAACCGTGATTCGTTCCAATTCGCATAGCTACACCATTCTTTTTGCACAGCAATACAAGTGGAGTGAACTTCTCCTCAATTCGAATTAATTCTTCCTTGTAGGACTCGTCGGTGTAATCAATTTCTTCAAAACGTTTTTTATCTGCGTAGTTTCCGGGGTTAATGCGAACTTTTTCGACATATTTTGATGCAATTTCTGCCGCATTTGGCGTGAAGTGTATATCTGCTACAAGTGGTGTGTTATAACCGGCACTTCTTAGTCCTGCTTTTATTAAAAGCAAATTTTCAGCTTCTTTAATACTTGGAGCGGTCAAGCGAACAATTTCACAGCCGTTTTCAATCATCCTAATAGCCTCCTTGATGGAGTTTTCGGTATCCATTGTATCTACCGTAGTCATTGACTGAACTGCAATTGGGTGCTCAGATCCAAGTGTTACAATTCCAATTTTAACAGATATCGTTTTAATCCGAGATCGGTTAAATATGTTGTCGCAATATTTTGGAAATGTCAATGGTTCCATAAAAATTCGTGCAAAAAAAAATGTCAATCAAAAGTAGGTAATATCTAATTGAAACCTAGTATTTTCGGTGTTAAGAATCCCAGAACGAATGTTAATAGATGATAATTAAAAAACTTTTTGCCAAAAATTCCGTAATTTTACTCAAGTTAAATGTAATTTTTTATGGACATTAATAAAATATCTTACGCGGAAACAGGAAATTCAGATTTCTACAAAGAACTTAGAAAACGCGTTAATGCATACTTTAAGGATAATAACATCTCCCGATTTGCAAACGCAAACATGGTGATCAAGACAATTTTCATGTTGTCATTATACATAGTGCCTTTTGTTCTCATATTGACAGTTTTAGAATCTACATGGTTAATAATACTCATGTGGGTAATTATGGGTGTTGGTATGGCGGGAATTGGACTTTCGATCATGCATGATGCCAATCACTCAGCATACTCAAGAAATAAACATGTTAATTCATTTATGGGTAAACTGATTTACCTAATTGGAGGTAATGATGTTAACTGGAGGATTCAACACAACGTACTTCACCATACTTATACTAACGTTGATGGTATGGACGAAGATATTGACACGGGCTTTTTAATGCGTTTCTCGCCAAATCAACGTCTTAGAAAAGGTCATCGTTTTCAGCACATTTATGCTTGGTTTTTATACGGTTTCATGACGATTATGTGGGCGACAACTAAAGATTATATGCAATTCGCTCGTTACAAAAAAAGAGGTCTGACTAAAACACAGGGCCTTTCTAATAAGTCGATTTTTATTGCTTTGGTCACTAGTAAAACAACATATATTGTTGCAACACTTTCATTACCAATCATTTTTGGCGCGATGTCTTGGTGGGCAACTATTCTTTGTTTCCTTTTAATGCACTTTGTAACAGGTTTGATTTTAGCTATGATTTTTCAGCCTGCTCACGTTATCCCAACGTCGAACTTCCCTGTGCCTAGTGAAACGGGAGTTATAGAGTCTGATTGGGCAATGAATCAATTGCTAAATACGGCTAATTTTGCTCAAAAGTCGCGTTGGTTTTCTTGGTATGTTGGTGGGTTAAACTTCCAAATCGAACACCATTTATTTCCAAACATTTGTCATGTACATTATCGTAAAATATCTTCTATAGTTAGAGATACAGCGTTTGAATATAATTTGCCTTATTACTCTTACAAAACTTTTTATGAGGCATTATCAGGTCACGCAAAAATGCTATATAATCTTGGTAACAATAAAGACGCCCCTGCAATTCATTAATGAACATTAGCGACTTTAGAGAATATTGCTTGTCAAAAATGGGGGCAACAGAGTCCTTCCCATTTGACAACAGAACTCTTGTGTTTAAGGTGGGAAAAATGTTTGCCCTATGTGATATTGAACAGTTTTCTAGCCTTAATCTTAAGTGTGATCCAGAAAAGGCAATTGAGCTTCGTGAAACATATCAGGGTATTATCCCTGGATATCATATGAATAAAACACATTGGAATACGGTTTCGGTAGATAGCGACGTTCCTGAAAAATTAATTTTAGAGTTAATTGACCATTCGTATGAATTAATCGTTATGTCATTGACTAAAAAACAACGGAATGAGTTGTCGGTTGGATAAATTCGTTTGGTCCGTAAGGCTTGCAAAGACACGTTCTCAGGCGGCTGATGCCATTTCTAAAAATAAGGTTAAATTAAATGGTGAGTCGTCCAAACCATCTAAAGAGGTTAAGTTGGGTGACGAAGTTCAAATAATTAGACACACAGCGGTTTTTACATTTAAAGTGATTCAATTACTTCAAAAGAGGGTTGGAGCAAAATTAGTTGCAGATTATATTATTGATATAACAGACCCCCTTGAGGTTGAAAAATTAAAGACCTATCAACTATCGCAAAGTATTTATAGAGACAACGGAACAGGGAAACCAACAAAGAAAGACAGAAGAAACTTAGATGATTTTTTGGAAACTTGGGATGAATTGTAACTTTTTGATTAGTTCTCAGTCTTACGATTGAAATTAAACAAAAAGAATTATGAAAAAGATATTTTCAATTACACTTGTTGGTCTATTATGCTTCCCTGTTTTGTCTCAAGAAGAGAAAAGAGATTGCGACACAACAAACATTAACCTAAGAAACAAAAGGGTAATTATCGTTGATAACTGTGATACTGTTGTCAATATTCGAAAGAACAAATCAGAAGCGCATTGGGCAGGGATTGATTTTGGCTTTACCACTTTAATGAATTCGGGCTTCGATAACAGCTTTAGCGATTATCCTTATTGGAAGAACGACGCGGCCAAATCAACAGTTTGGAATTTAAACTTGTTAGAGCACAAATTTCAAATTGCTAAACATTACTTTGGGGTTACGACGGGTTTGGGCTTTAGCTTCACGTCTATCGGGTTTAAAGATAATTATGTTGTGAATCATACCCCGGACACTTTAAACGCGTTTATAGACACCCTAACGAACTACAGGAAGAATAAACTGAGTGCAACGTACCTTACTGTTCCATTACTTTTTGAGTTCAACACGAATGCAAATTCTAGTAAATCCTTTTATTTGGCAGCAGGAGTTGTTGGTGGGGTTAGAATTGCTTCCGCATTAAAAAGAAAGGGAGAAATTACAGGAGAAAAATTTGTCCAAAAAACAAAAGGAGCTCAAGGTTTGAATGCGTTTAAACTAGATGCATTGGTTCGATTTGGCTATTCGCATTGGGGGGTGTTTGCGAGTTACAGTCTTTTACCTCTGTTTGATACAGATAAAACAATTGCAGTATATCCTTTGAGTTTTGGCTTGTCAATAAATATTTAGACTAGCTATTGTAAATAAAAAAGGCGCCCAACTGAGTTGAGCGCCTTTTTTCAATTAGTATAAAATCAATTTAGTTTTTTACAACATTGAATTGAGATGATTTACCATTTT
>OCVQ010000413.1_pt1 | contig 40183 bp, 38 predicted proteins | sample 1539061 | NCBI WGS metagenome assembly OCVQ01 (sample SAMEA3355526, study PRJEB22509) | marine metagenome | biome: marine; feature: river plume; material: water | place: USA | collected 2010-08-08 | depth 0.5 m | reverse complement strand
TGTTATTGATTCTGCGTACGTAATTGTTCGCATCTTCATGAAGTCGATTGTTAAACGTATTTCGGCAATAATCATAACAGAATTTTTGATCCTTCCGACCTTTTAACCCTTGTCCACATTCATTGCACGTTCTTTCTTCCATCATTAGTGTAATTTGACATTTTACTTTGACCATTGACTGTGAGATTTTCGTTCGAATAAGTCAAGAGTCAACGGTCAATAGTCTTAGTACTTTCAAAAATAACAATATTTAACGCCCCAAACTTCCGCCACCCGTAAATCTTCACCAAATTTGTTGGATTATCTTGCACGTAATGACAGAAAATGAAAACAGCGCCGTTCAACCTGAATCGGCTTTACAAATATTAGGTGAAAAAGTAAAAGTTGAAAACGAGAAAATTCAACTCTTGAAAAGTGAAATAGCAAAGGTAATCGTGGGTCAAGAACACATGGTTGATCGCCTTCTAATCGCTTTACTCTGTAACGGACACATACTGCTAGAAGGTGTGCCCGGATTGGCCAAAACACTTGCCATCAAAACGCTATCCGATGCTTTGGAAGTAAGTTACAACCGTATTCAATTTACCCCAGATTTACTTCCTGCCGATATTACTGGAACTCAATTATACGACCAAAAATCAGGTGGATTCACTGTTCGAAAGGGTCCTGTTTTTGCCAATTTTATTCTGGCAGATGAGATTAATCGTGCACCTGCGAAAGTTCAAAGCGCACTTCTCGAAGCTATGCAAGAAAGACAAATTACCATTGGAGATGAAAGTTTTCAGCTGGACGAACCGTTTTTGGTGCTCGCAACGATGAATCCCATCGATCAAGAAGGAACGTATCCTTTGCCTGAAGCGCAAGTAGACCGATTTATGATGAAGGTCGTTTTGGGCTACCCAACAAAGGAAGAAGAAAAACAAATTCTTCGCATTAACGTGCGCCCTGAAGGAATGCCGAAGATTGTAAAAGTCTTAAGCAAAACGGACATTCTTAGTTTCCGCGAATTGGTAAAAGAAGTATACCTCGACGAAAAAATTGAACAATACATTATCGATATCGTTTTCGCCACACGAACACCCGACAAATTTGGCTTAGGTTTCTTGGAACCTTTGATTTCCTTCGGATGTTCACCTCGTGCTAGCATCAATTTAGCACTAACGGCAAAGGCCCACGCTTTCTTAAACAACCGAGCATTTGTCATTCCAGAAGACGTTCGCGCCGTAGCTCCAGAAGTGATTCGTCACCGTATGGGCTTGAGCTACGAAGCAGAAGCTGAGAACATGACGGCAACAGATATTTTATCCAAAATAATCGGACGAATTCAAGTTCCATAATCGTATTTTCCATGGACGCCAAAGCGATACTTGAGAAAATAAAACTCCTCGAAATAAAAACGAAGAACTTGACCAAACAAGTTTTTTCGGGAGAGTACCATTCTGCCTTCAAAGGTCGCGGGATGACGTTTTCTGAAGTTCGTGAATATCAAACTGGTGATGAAATCCGAACAATAGACTGGAATGTAACCGCACGTTTTAACGAACCTTTTGTCAAAGTTTTTGAAGAAGAACGTGAACTAAATGTTCTCTTGTTAATCGATGTTTCGAGCTCCAACGATTACGGAATTGGCGAAAAAAGCAAACTTGATTTAGCACTCGAATTGGCCGCTGTTCTCTCTTTTTCTGCGATTGCCAACAACGACAAAATTGGTGGTATTTTTTGTAGCGATAAAATAGAAAAATACATTCCACCAAAAAAAGGGAGACGACATGCCTTGATCTTGCTTCGTGAGCTTTCCGAGCAAAACAAAATCAATAAACAAACCAATCTTGTTGAGGGATTGAAATTCATTCGAAATACGGAGAAAAAACGATCAATTGTGTTTGTCATTAGCGATTTTCTAGACGATAACGAATACATTTCTGCCTTGGCGCATACCCGCAAAAGACATGATGTTGTTGCGATTAAAATCAGTGATATACTCGAACAAAAACTTCCTGATTTGGGCATCGTTCCGTTAAAAAATGCTGAAACTGGCGAAGTGAGATGGTATAATACCTCCAGCTCAGAATTTCAGGAAGAATTCGAAAATCATCACCGAAAACAACAGAAAGAATTTGCCATGAATCTTAGAAAAAGAGGAATCGATTCTATCGAAATCACCACCACGGATGACTATTACCGAGCGCTTGTCGAACTTTTTCATCGCCGTAAATCATGATGAAATATCTTCTGTTATTTACTGGCTTCATACTACTCGGCTTTTCTCCGGTGTCTTATGGCGTTGAAGCCAAAGCAAACAAAAAAAATGTGCAAGTTGGAGAACAATTTCAAGTCAAATTTGAAATCCAAATAGCGTCGAATAAAACAGTTGTATTTCAACCAGAAAAAACTGTTTTAAAGGCCGTTAGAACGAATAGATCCACGAACAAACAATACACAATTGAACTAGATGTTACCGGTTTTTTTCTGGAGGAAAGAGATAAAATTCAAGGTAAAGAATACTGGATTGGCACATATACTTTGACTTCATTTGAAGAAGGTATTATCGTCATTCCAAAATTTAAATTTAATGTGAATGGGAAGGCCCTATCGAGCAATCCTGTGATGATTTTTGTGGATTTAATGCCTGTCGATAAAAAAGTCGATTTGCATGATATCGAAGAAAATTTTATTGAATTAAAAGTTCCCTTTTTTGAAAAATACGAACGAATAATTTGGTGGTTGGTCTTAATTGCAGTCCTTGGAATTCTCGTTGCCGCCTATTTCCTTTTCTTGAAGAAAATGAAACCTGAAAAGGCGGAAGAGGAAATTGTATTGACGACAAATGAGCGTCGTGGCGTCGCAATTGCTCAATTGACCGCTTTAATGGAAAAAGAATTATGGGCAAAAGATGAATTGAAACAGCATTTCACGGAATTGTCACTTATCGTTCGTCGCTATATCTCGAAGGAAATGGGCACTTCTTATTTGGAAAAAACTAGTCTTGAAATTCAACTTTTTCTGCGTAAAAAAGGATATCGTGAAGGACTGATTAAACCTTTGGGCTTAATTTTAAATGTATCTGACATGGTGAAGTTCGCCAAGTCATCCGTCGAAAAAGAAGGCGTATTCAAGGTGTATCAAGATGCAAAATCATTCATCGAAGAATTTGAGAAAAATTAGATGTTGACCAATTGGAACATATGGCCCCTTTCTTACACCTTCAATCACCCGCATTGGTTTTGGTTGTTATTACTACTGCCTGTTTTAGCATTTTACTTTTTCAAAAAGAATAAAAAATCCAATTTTACGGCACGCGTTTCCCATTTGTCGACCGATCAAAAATCTATGGCATTATCATGGGTAGATCGATACCGTAAGCTCTCCTCCATCATCAAACTTTTCATTTTCGCCCTTTTAGTGACTGCCTTGACAGGACCATTTTCATGGGAGAGTCCCGAAGGAAGGCAAGAAAATTTCAAAAATGGAATTGACATTGTTTTGGCTTTAGATGTCTCTCTTTCCATGTACGCCCGCGATTTCGACCCTAATCGATTGGACGCCGCAAAGCGAGTAGCTATGGACTTTGTGACCGAACGACCGGGAGACAGAATCGGGCTAGTAGTCTATGCCGGCGAAGCATATACCTCATGTCCACCCACCTTGGACCATCAAGTTTTATTAGACAAAATTGCCACCACTTCAGGTGAATACATTGACGGAGGAACAGCCATTGGTGTTGGATTAGGAACTGCAGTTAACCGATTACGCGCGGAAAGCGAAGGAGGAAAAGTCATTATCCTACTCACAGACGGAACGAATAATTCAGGTGAGATCAGTCCTGAAAAAGCGGCTGAATTGGCAAAAGCAAAAGGAATTCGTGTGTATACAATTGGAATGGGAACCAAAGGCGAAGCCCTCTCGCCCATCCCGACTGCTTTTGGAATACAATGGCAAATGGCTCCTGTTGACATTGACGAGGACATTCTGAAAAAAATCGCTTTTAGAACAAAAGGTTCATACTTCCGCGCAACTGATCAAAAATCACTTGTGGAAATTTATGAAAAAATTGAAAAATTAGAAAAGGCAAAATTCCTGGATCGAGTTTATAAAAACGAACCTCCGTCCGACCCAAGTGCATTTTTAAATTGGGCCATAGTACTATGTTTAATCCTTGTTTTTTATTCACTCTTACAATTCAAATATGCAGGTGAATAAACTAACAAATACAAGAAAGACAACTTTTTGGGTTGTCATGATTGAGACGCTTCTTTGGATGCTTTTGACCGGGTTTATTTTGCTCTTTCACGCCTATTTTCCAGATGATTTTTACTTACGTTATCCCAAAGTGGTTTGGTTTAATCTTGTCTTCATTCCTTTTTACTTTATACTCTTTCGACAGAGAGCGCAGCTGCACAATCTCGTTTCTAAAATTCCACCTCGACTCCTTTCCAGCTTCATTCAGTTTGAACCTACCAAGAGCTTTTGGCGGAAATGGATCCTCTTTCGTGTGGCCATGTTCTTCATTTTTATTGCCTTAGCACAACCCTTATTCGGCACAAAAATGGGTTCTAGTTTAGAAAAAAACAGTGAAGTAGTCATTGCCATGGACGTTTCGAACTCGATGAACACTTTGGATATCGACCCGAATATCACTCGTTTGGAGGTGGCTAAGCGAGCAGCAATTGAATTGATCAATGGTTTGGAAGGCGAAAAAGTAGGTGTTTTAATTTTTGCAGGGAATGCTTATGTGCAATTGCCGATCACCCAAGATTACAACACGGCTAAACTGTTCATCAAAGAAATTGAGACGAACATGTTGAGCAATCAAGGGACCAATTTTGATATTGCGATAGATATGTCCCAAGAAATGTTTTCAGAAGGAACTTTTGGAAAATGTATTTTGATGGTGACCGATGGGGAAAATCATGAAAAAGTTCCCGAAAAAAAGTTGAAAACATTACCCAAGGAAAACATCTTTTTGACTGTAGTTGGATTAGGTACTAGCAATGGTGGATTGATCTATCGGGACCCGGCGAAACCGTTCATGGGATATATCACCGATGAAAAAGGGAGACCTGTTCTCTCCAAAGTGGGGAAAGAACTCGTTGAATCTTTGGCCAAAAATGCCAACGGAATAGCGATGGTGACTGATGATCCCTTTCCAAATCTTTCTAATTTATTAACAGAAATTAACCAGCTTAACAAAGGAGATTTAAGAAATTTGAACTTGGAGATTAAAGAGACCTGTTTTCACATCCCATTAATGATTGGGCTTGTGTTTTGGCTTCTCTTTCAATTCTCCGATTTTCGTTTTATAACCAAAGTAAAAAATGATTAAATATCTTTTCATACTTCTTTTGCTTCCCGTATCGGTTTTTACCCTTGCACAAGAGGAGGATGTTTTAAAAAACAGTTCCGAATGGAGAGGTATGATTCGGTTGGCGCGAGATGCTTATCACCACAAAGATTACCAAAAAGCAATGTTGTTTTACAAAACGGCACTCGAAGTAATACCGAACGATGTGGACCTTGCTGATGAAATCGCTCAAACACAGTTTCGATTGGATCAATTTGATGCAGCAAAGGAAATTTACGAGAAAAGAACTACGGGAAGTATACAAGAAAAAGCACGTGCATTCCACAACCTGGGTAACATTGCCATGGAGAAAAAAGACTACGATGTGGCAATCGAAAACTACAAAAATGCTCTTCGCAACGATCCAAAAAATGCAAAAACACGATATAATTTATCGCAAGCCATTCGGAAGAAAAAAGAACAAGAAAAACAAAATCCTACGCCACCAAAAGGTGATGATGATGAGGACAAGAACAACAAAAAGGATGACCAAAAAGAGGATAAAAAGGACCAAAAAAAGAAACCAGGAAATCAAAACAATCCGTCTTCATTAAGTGACAATGCGGTTGAAAGAGAATTGGATAAATTGATGAAAAAAGAGTCTGAGACGAAAAGAAAACTAGCGGGTTCCAAAGAAGGAAATTCCACAAAAAAGTCGATTAAAGAATGGTAATGGTTCGTTACATATCTTTGGTTCTTTCGTTATTCACGGCGTATTTTGTTTTGGCTCAAAAACCATATGTAAAGGTCATTTTAGAGCAATCTGAAGTAGAAGTCGGCAGTCAATTTACGATTATTGTAAAATCGAATTTGATGGGTGAATTAAAAATCAATTTACCGGACGAATTTGATCAAGGTGTAAACGTTTTCAGTCGGTCTGAACAAGACTTTGATGGAAATACAAGAGAAAGCACCACAACGGTTTTTCACGGGAGATCTGGAAGCATACACTCGGCTGGTACATTTACAATTGGTCCAGCGTTCATTCGCCAAGGAAACAAGGCATACAAATCAAATAAAGTCCGAATCAAAGTGGTAACGACGGAAAGTAATGCAGCCTCTACGCTTAATGAGAATATTTTTCGCAAACCGGCTACAGGAGCAATTGAAGTGGATAAGAAAAATACATATTGCGGTGAAGCAATAGTTCTGCAGCCTGTCATATATTCAAAATTCGTCCCTAATGGCTTTGTGGATTATGAAAGATGTTCATTCTCCGCTTCTGTCGACCAGCATTTTCTTGTTAAACCCGACGAAGTAACGCCAACTCAGAACAATACAATTGGGCACAAATATTACAAATTGGAATTCAACAAGCAAGTGTTATTTGTCAACAGTCCTGGGAAAATTTTCATTAAACCCTTTCAAATGACCTTGAAATCTGGTTTTGAAGGATATTCCGTTCGTGCGAAACGCGTTCATTTCAAAGTTGTTCCTTTGCCAGAAGGTGCTCCAAAGTCCTTTTTAGGAGGAGTTGGAACGTTTAATATTAAGCATGAAATTGATAAATCGAAAGCGAAGCAAGGAGACATTGTGACCTTGACAGTTGTAATCTCTGGACATGGAAATCTGCACGATATAGGCAAACCTAAAATCAACTTTGGTAAGAATTTCAATTTGTACGGTGATCCCGAAATTGTAGAAAATTTTAAATTCACCACAAAAGGAGCTGAAGGGGAAATTCGAATCATTTATCATTTACAAGCCATCACTGACGGAGCAGCAAAATTCCCCAATTTATTGATGAGTTATTTCGATCCTAAACAGGAAAAATATTTTACTGTTGCCTCACAACCGGCTCAGATTGCTGTAGAAAGTAATCCGTCCTTCGTTCTTAAAAATGATACTACCTCCACCAAAGAAATGTCAGTGGCTCATTTTAATAAAGAAAAATCGGTTTCGAAAAGCATTTTTTCGAGTAGAACAGCCAAATGGGTAGGCCTCTCTGCTCCAATTTGTGCAGCATTTTTATTTCTATTATTCCGACGAAAAGAGGAGGAAGACGATGAAGAACCTCAATCAATCCAAGTTATTGAACAGCCTGTGAATCAATTTGATACGTCGGGATTTCTGTCCGTTCTCCAAGCGCACGTGAATAATGGAAACGTATTGCCATTTTTCACCCAATTGTCGAAAGACTTACAAATCGCAACATCTATTGCTGTAAAAGGGGATGGAAATTGGGTGCTCTCCACGGACGAGAAAAAGCAATTTTTCCAAGAGAAAAATTTCTCCAAAGAATTTAAATCAATGTTTTTCGATTTGCAACAAAAATGTGAATTGTGTCGCTATGGTGGCCAAAAGCCAGAAGATGAATTGTCGGTTTATTTGAACCGTGCTGAGACCATTTTTAAAACTTTAGAAAAGTAACCGAGTTTCCCTAACGACCTTTATGGGCTTTGTGTGGAACCACCCAAATTGCGTACTTTTGTCCTGATGTCCAGCACCAAAAAAAAAATTCGTGAACTTTCTATTGATGAAATCAAAGAATACTTGACTTCCATCAGCGAAAAAACCTTTCGCTCAAAACAAATTTTCGAATGGTTGTGGAAGAAAAATGCGCATACTTTCGATGAAATGTCGAACCTCAGTTTAGGTTTGAGACAGAAATTAGAAGAAGCTTTTTTAATCGATCACATCGTTTTGGACAATCAACAAATTTCCGGCGACAAAACAATAAAATGTGCGTTCAAAGTAAATGAAACGCAAGTAATCGAAGGCGTTTTAATACCGACAAAATCGAGGATGACGGCTTGTATTTCTTCGCAAGTGGGTTGTAGTTTGGCATGTGCATTTTGTGCAACGGGACGATTGAAAATGATGCGGAATCTTACGGCAGGAGAAATTGTAGACCAGGTTGTTTATTTGAACAATCAAGCGGAAAAACATTACGGTCAACATTTGTCGAATATCGTCTATATGGGCATGGGCGAACCGCTGTTGAATTACAAAAACATGCTTCGTTCGACAGAGATTTTGACATCTGAAGACGGATTGGGTATTTCGCCAAAACGAATCACGGTTTCAACCGCTGGAATTGCAAAATTGATCAAGAAGTTAGGCGATGACAATGTCCGCTTCAACTTGGCTTTGTCACTCCACGCTGCAAATGATGTGAAGCGCAACAAAATCATGGAGATCAATGAAACCAACGATATTGAATCTCTAAGAGAATCTTTGGTTTATTTCTACGAGAAAACGGGTAGTCGAATCACTTTTGAATACATCATTTTCAAAGATTTCAACGACGAAATTCAAGATGCGCGCGAACTGGCTGAATTTGCCAAATGCGTTCCGTGTAAAATAAATATAATCGAATACAATCCTATCGACGACGGAGTTTTACAACAAGCCGACCCGGCTAAAGTAGATGCCTTTGCTCAGTTTTTAGAAGACAGGAACCTAATTGTCAATGTGCGCAGAAGTCGCGGTAAAGACATTGATGCGGCTTGTGGACAATTGGCGAATAAGAATAATGCGATATTGAAGGATGAAAGAATTCTCAAATAATTTAGAAGCAGAAGGCGCCAAAACATTCTCAAAAAAAAGTTAAGACCCGAAGGAATCATTGACAAGAATGGTCTAATAAGTGTATTTACAAACAATTATTTGCACCATAAACGACATCAGAACAAAAGTAATTTTCAAAGGATTGGCATTACTTGCTTTTACTTTTTTCGGAACTCAAGCAATTGCCCAAAAGGAAGGCGGAGAGCGGCCAAAACCGCCAACATATGCTCAATTACTTGAAGAAATTGATTCGAACAAAGATGGAAAATTGGCTAAATCTGAAGTAAAAGGGCCTTTATCAAAAGACTTTGCAACAATCGATTCAACAATGTTCAAACAAAGATGGATTTATATCAAAAAATGAATTCGACAAGGCACCACGCCCAGAAGGAAGGGAAAAATAAGCTGTATTAGAAATAGAGAAACTAGGGCAGAGAGCAGATAAAATCAACTCTGTTCTCTGTTCTAATAAAGAAGGTACTTTGCACGCTTTATTTTAAACACATCTAAATTGGCTTGCCAAGTTTCACGAATCTCTTCTTCGCTAATTCCGTGTTGAATTTGCTCTAAAAGGATCGTATTTCCAGCTAATTTATTGAAGAAAGATGCACTGGTGATGAATTCCGCTTTACCTTGGAGCAGATTTTGTGCTTCTATGAGATATGATAAATCCAATTTTATAGCTCTTTTCATACCTGCATCGTGCAGATTAAAACCATTGCACAATTTATTTTCCAACAAGGGATGTTTTGCTCCTTCCGAAGATATTGGCGTGAAGCTAAAATCGGTTTTCGGGAAATTCGGGTGTCCATAAATTTCAAATGGTGTTTCTGTTCCTCGACCAACACTCACGCTCGTTCCTTCGAAAAAGCACAAACTTGGATACAACTGAATGGATTCATCCGTTCTTAGATTTGGAGAGGGAGCCACAGGCAATGAATAATTCATATTGCGCCAATAACCGCTCATAGTAATAACTGTCAAATCACATTTCAAATTGTTTGGTAACCATCCTTCACCGTTGATCATTTGTCCGTATTCGCCAATTGTCATTCCGTATACCACTGGCACAGGATGCATACCTACAAATGAAGTTTGACTCATTTCCAAAACGGGTCCATCAATGTAATGCGCGTTTGGGTTTGGTCGATCTAAAACGATCAAAGGAATATTCTCCTCGGCACATGCTTCCATAACGTAATGAAGTGTAGAAATATAGGTGTAAAATCGAACGCCAACATCCTGAATATCGAATATCATAACATCCAATCCACTCATCATTTCTTTCGATGGTTTTTTGGTGTTACCATACAACGACATGATGGGCAAACCTGTTTTTGTATCTGTGGTTGTGGAAACGTGTTCACCGGCATCTGCTTTACCACGGAATCCATGTTCTGGTGCAAATACTTTGGTGACATTAATTCCCATACCCAACAAAGTATCGACCAAATGCACGTCGCCTATCATTCCAGTTTGGTTGGAAACCACACCCACTCGTCTGGATAGCAACGCTTTTTGATACAATTCAGTGCGTTCGATTCCAAGCGACAATGGTATCCTTTTGTCATTCGCTTCTGGGATATCCTTTTGAACTAATTCTATATTTTCAATCTCCTGTTCTTCAGGAATCTGCGCACATTGAATCAAGGTTATCACTAAAATTCCTTCCAGACAAAAAAACAAAGTCGATCTATTTAATCGAATGAAGTAATGTTTGATATTTTTCATCATTTGATGGTTGTTGTTTATTTCTCGAAGATAAATATTAATTTGCCCTTCGTTTTGGGTTGTGCAAATTCTATTCCACGTTTTAGTGTGGATGAAGAATGGAGATTTTTCAACATAAAGAAATTAAGGGATTAAGAAAAGTAGGGTGACAGACGAATTAGATCCAACTTTTTTTACCAATAACATAACTGAAAGTACAATCCCTTCGGTTATTAAACACTTCGCGAGACTACCCTAAAAGACCTTCATTATTCTTTTCATCCCTTAGTTTCTTAATGTTAAACCCGCACGTAGTTCGTTAATATTTGCTAAAATCCCTCTTTTCACCCTTTTTGGAACGCATTTTGAATTTCACTCCATTATTAACCAATAAAAACAAGAGCCATGAGAAAAATGATACCCACTTTAGTCGCAATGTTCGCCTTGATGACGAGTCAAGCAGGAGAACTTTATGTTAAGATCAATACTACACCAGGTTCTTATTACGCCACTTTCGAAAACCAAGCGGTTTACAACAACTCTGGAGTATTTCGATTCTTTGAATTGACAGGAGGACATAGCAATCTCCTTGTTCGCCACCAAGTTTCACAACAAATTATGGCGAATGTTTACATCAGTGTACCATACAACCGGCGAGTGATTGGAGAAATAAACGCTTACGGTCAATTCGTGCTTATCGAATCGCAACCCTTGAATTACATTAGCTGGTATGCACAACAAAATCCATTTGTCGTTCAAAATCACCCTGGGATATGCCCGCCAATGACCCATCCAATAGGGATGATGAGTTACCAACAATTAAGTGAAGCGGATTATCAAGCATTTTTAAAACATGTTGAAGATGAAGTTTTTGATAGCGGTAAACTTGCCACAGCACAAAATTTTGTGAAAAAGACGCGAATGTCAGCAGAACAAATCAAAGGAATTGCCGATGAATTTACCTTCGACGAAAGCCGATTAAAATGGGCGAAATTTGCTTACGATTATTGTTACAATCCTGTAAATTACTACAAATTGGATGACTCATTTACCTTCTGGTCAAACAGAAATGCCTTAAAAGCATACGTTGCCAACAAATAAACCACAATTTTTACAAAACCGTCCATTCTGAAACTCGAGTGCTTTCGACAGATGAATTGGACGGTTTTTTATGCCCTTTTTCAACAAAACTTCGCTCTACTGAAATAGCAAGTCCAAGTAGAAATGGTATCTTCGTCCATTAAACGAAACAGCAGCTTGGCGCACGAATATTTCATCGCGAAAAAAATATTTCTGAAGGAAACAGAAGGCAAAAAAGTCTCTCGTCCAATTGTGCGCATAAGTATGATTAGTATCGCTTTGGCAATCGTTGTAAACCTTCTCACAATAGCCGTCGTAATTGGTTTTCAAAAAGAAGTACGCGAAAAAATAACGGGATTCTCCTCTCATTCCTACATCATGATCAATGGAGAAGGAAGTATTTATGAAAGTGAGCCCATCCGAAAAGATCAGGCTTTTTTCGAAAGCTTAAAATCTAACCCGAACATTGATTTCGTTCATCCTGTCGCCTTCAAACCTGTTCTTCTTCAATCGGAAAAAAGAAAAGGAACGATAAAAACGGCAGCAGGAAAAGATTCAGCTGTTGTTCGTCAAGATGTGCAAGGAGCGGTGCTAAAAGGTGTAGATTCAACTTTTGATTGGCGCTTTTTCAAAGAATACCTCATCAAAGGAAAATTACCGATGGTGAATACTGAGCAGATTTCCAATGAAATTCTCATCTCCCAAAAACTAGCGACCGATTTAGATTTTAAAATTGGCGATTCAGTCCGCTCTTATTTCGCGAAGAACACATCTGTCATGCGTTATTTTACCGTTGCTGGAATTTACCACACTGGACTTGCCGAATTCGATAAAAAAATGGTCGTGGGTGACCTTCGCCAAGTGCAATTGCTCAACGATTGGGGAATTCAGGCCAGCATTGAAGTTCTAGATACCTTGAGCAATGGTTATGTCGCACTAAAAGCCAATGTGCAAGGCGGAAATGGTGTGTACGACTATGACTGGGGGAAAGGCTACGGTTCAGTTCATGGAATAAAAATCTGTCCGAGTTTTGATACCACTTTTCGGTTGATTGTGCGAGATTACATGCCAATTGGTAGTTACCAGACTAAACAAAAAATTCAACCCGACACGGCTTACATCTCCATAAAAGTCATTGGCGATGGCAGAACAGCATGTACCTTTCCCATGGATGATTTCGGGAATTTGAAACGCAACTTTTCTGACAAATCTGGACTGAACTTTAGTTTAAAAACAACCGAAAAAGAAGTGTTTTTCAAATCGAAACCAGGAAAAGGATCGGCGGATAAATACATCGGAGGCTTTGAAATCAACTTTAAAGATTGGGAGAAAATAGATGCGGACGTAGTGGAACTGCAAGAAGAATTGATTTTCAAAAACACAGAACACGGCGAATTGGTTCAAGTGACGAGCATCAAAGAAAACCAAGAAGAAATATTCCTTTGGCTCGACTTTTTGGATATCAATGTGCTAATTATTCTCGTCTTAATGGTGCTGATCGGAATTATCAATGTTGGTGCAGCGCTTTTGGTCCTGATTTTAGTGAAAACACAATTCATTGGAATGATGAAGGCCATGGGAAGCGTGAATTGGCAAATCAGGAAAATCTTTTTGTGCCAGGCATTTTTCATCATCGGAAAGGGAATGATTTGGGGCAATGTCATCGGAATAGGAATCTGTTTTCTGCAGGCCAAATTCGGAATTCTTAGCCTCAATCCTGAGGTTTATTATTTGGATAAAGTGCCGATCGATATTACTTGGTGGCATATTTTATTACTCAATATCGCGACACTTATAATTTGCCTTGTCGCTATGGTTGGGCCGAGTGCTTTGATTAGTCGTGTGAATCCTACGAAAGCGATTAAGTTTCAATAAACAACTATTCGTTAACCGCGGAGAAACGCAGAGATTTCGCCAAGGTCGCAGAGGATTGCCAATCAGCCATAAATAAAAAAGCCGCTCCAGATTATCTCCAAAGCGACTGTTTTGTAAACCTAAAAACACATTAAATCAAACAGAATTTTCTTGATAGAAAATTTGATGCTATACAAACGTTCGAGAACTTGTTTCGGTTGGTCTTATTCTATGCAGTTGCACGGCGCATCGAATTTTATTTTTGTGTTTGGAAGCCGTTCTTCCCATGTTTGCTGGAATTCACGCCCAAAGAGTATTCCTCTCGCATCGAATGTTTTAAGGTTCTTTAATAATCCTAACTCCGAGGGAAAAGAGTCCATTTGGGTGTTGAAGATGTCCAAATGCTCCAATTGTGTCAAATATTTAATACAAGTTGGCATGTTGGTGATAATATTGTTGCTTACTGAAATGGATTTCAAATTGGGCATGGAACAGATCACAATTGGGAAAATTTGCAGGCGATTTTTGCTCAAGGTCAAGATTTCCATTTTTTGCAAGAGATTCAGGTTCTGTGGAATTTTCGTTAGTCTGTTTTTAGTCAAATCCAACGCACGAAGATTGGGGTAATTCAATACTTCTTCTGGAAATTCAGTGAGTTTCATTTTGTTCATTCGAATAGCGATCACCGAATCGGGATGGTATACTCGCGCCTCTTCAATCGACATATAGTCGCGCTCCTTAATTTCTTGCGAAAAACAAGTACTACTTAGAATGAATAAAAAAATAATTACGAACAGTTTCGCCATCTTTTTTGATTTGTTGAATCAATTCTTCCTTGGAATCAAAAGCAATTTCCTCTCTCACGAAGGTATGAAATCGAACCGTAAGTTCTGTTCCGTACAAATCGCCTTGAAAATCCAAAAGATGAACTTCTAGTTGCAATTTTCGTTCCACATCTATAGTCGGACGAGAACCGATGTTCATCATTCCATTAATCATTTCACCCGTGGCTAATGTTACATCAACGGCATAGACACCATTTTTCGGGATGAGTTTATTGGGATTCTTTAAATCTAAATTAGCTGTTGGAAAACCAAGTTCACGACCAATTTGTTCGCCCTCGATAACCGTGCCGTTGATTTCGAAATAATCGGACAAATAGTCTTTTGCTAAATCTACTTCTCCAGCATCAATGGCTAGTCGGATTTTTGTGGAACTCACATTTATATCGTTAATTTCTTGTGCCGAAATTTCGATGACGTCAAATCCATACTTTTCAGATACCGAACGTAAAAAATCGAGACCTCCTTCTCTATTCTTCCCAAAGTGATGATCGTACCCTATCACAAGGGTTTTTACCCCGATTTTTTCAACTAAAATATCGCGAACAAATTCTTGTGCATTCAGTTGTGAAAACTCTTTACTAAAAGGATAGACAATCAGGTTTTGCAAGCCAAATTCTTTCAGTTTCTTCGTCTTTTCAACTTGAGTTTGAAGTAATTTAAGCGAAGTATCTCCCGGGTTCAAGACCAAACGAGGATGAGGATGAAAGGTGAACAAAACTGATTCACCTCCATTCTTTTTAGCTTCTTGATTGAGACGATGAATGATTTTTTGGTGACCAACATGCACACCATCAAAGTTTCCAATTGTAACAACTGGATGAGTAATGGTAAGTGATGCTTGTAAACCTTCAAAAATATTCACGTTATAATTTTCGGCAAAGGTAATGAATCAATCGAGTAGTTTATTCACCCGCCAAACAATCTGCCATTTTCAAAGCTAGGATTTCTTGTTGTTCGGGCAAATACTCGTATTTATTCTTCAAAGTTTGTAATAACTTGGCACATACCCCCGGTTTACCTTCGCCAGCATATTCACGTTCCTTGCACTCACAATATGACTCTGCATCAGCATTTACTTCTTTGTATTCACAAGAAACGAGTATCGTAAAAGTCAAAAATATAAGTAGTCCTTTCATGTGTTTTTTAATTATCATAAGTCGCTTGTTTCCTAATCGTTACTGATCGTCACCAAGCGAAATTATCTTTTTTTAACCAACAAATCAGGAATCCAAGTGTTATTCTGGTAATATTCATTTGTTATATACCCTAAAAGTGGTATTTTTGCAGAGAAATAAGACTTTATTTAGATTTGATATAAATAAGGAATAAGCATTTCGAAATATGATAAACGTAACAGAAAGCGCTAAGGTTCAAGCACTTCGGCTCATGGAAGACGAAGGGAAAGACGGTCACTTCATCCGAGTTGGTGTAGAGGGTGGCGGTTGCTCTGGATTGATGTACCAATTGGAATTGGACAACGAAGACAAAGAAGGTGACAAATCATTTGAAGACAACGGCATTAAAATAGTTGTAGACAAAAAGAGTTTCCTCTATCTCATCGGAACGACATTGGATTACTCTGGTGGACTGAACGGAAAAGGTTTTGTCTTTAAAAACCCGAACGCAGATAGGACATGTGGTTGTGGGGAATCGTTTTCGGTATAAGATTGATAAAATTAACCGAAAAGGGCGCAGAGAAATTCCTTCCAAGGCAGTCAGACGCTAAGAGCGCAAAAGAAAAACAAGAATAAAAACACAATGCCTAATTATTCATTTTTAATTATTCATTGTTAATTATACAAATGGCAAATTACACAGAACACGAATTAGCAAAGGACATTGAAGACCAAGAATACAAGTTTGGTTTCGTAAGCGATTTAGATTCGGATACAATTCCCGTTGGATTGAGCGAAGATGTTATTCGTTTGATTTCACATAAAAAAGAAGAGCCTGAATGGTTGCTGAAGTTTCGTTTGGATTCATACGCAATTTGGAAAGAAATGACAGAGCCGAATTGGGCACATGTTCATTATCCAAAACCTGATTTTCAAGCAATCGCATATTATTCAGCACCGAAGCAAACGAAAAAATACGAATCTTGGGACGACGTCGATCCAGAAATGAAGGAGACGATGAAGAAACTCGGAATCTCCATGGAAGAACAGAAGCGTTTGACTGGAGTTGCCGTAGATTTCGTCGTGGATTCTGTTTCTGTTGCGACTTCGTTTAAAGCAAAATTGAAAGAATTGGGCATTATTTTCTGCTCGTTCTCAGAAGCCGTTCAGGAACACCCTGAATTGGTTCAAAAATATATGGGAACAGTTATTCCGAATGCCGATAACTTTTACGCAGCATTGAATTCAGCAGTGTTTACGGATGGTTCATTCTGCTACATTCCTAAGGGCGTTCGCTGTCCGATGGAATTATCGACGTATTTCCGAATCAACGAAGGTGGAACCGGTCAATTCGAAAGAACATTGGTTGTAGCGGACGAAAGTTCATACGTTAGTTACTTGGAAGGATGCACAGCACCTATGCGCGATGAGAATCAATTGCATGCGGCAGTTGTTGAATTGATTTCTTTGGACAATGCGGAGATTAAATATTCAACGGTTCAAAATTGGTATCCTGGAGATAAAAAAGGAGTTGGTGGAGTTTTTAATTTCGTTACGAAACGTGGAATCTGTCATACGAACTCTAAAATTTCATGGACACAAGTAGAAACGGGTTCAGCTGTAACGTGGAAATATCCTTCTTGTATTTTGAAAGGTGACCATTCGATCGGTGAATTTTATTCTGTCGCTGTAACGAACAATTACCAGCAAGCCGATACCGGAACGAAAATGATTCACATCGGTAAAAACACGAAAAGTACGATTATTTCAAAAGGTATTTCTGCTGGAAAATCGAGCAACAGTTATCGAGGTTTGGTTCAAATACACAAGGGTGCTCAAAACGCTCGCAATTTCTCGCAATGTGATTCTTTGTTGATGACCGATGAATGTGGAGCACACACTTTCCCGTATATCGAATGTAAAAATAGTTCGGCCAAAATAGAACACGAAGCAACAACATCGAAAATCGGAGAAGACCAAATTTTCTATTGCAAACAAAGAGGACTCGGCGAAGAAAAAGCCATCAGCTTGATTGTAAATGGATATTGCAAAGAAGTTTTGAACCAATTGCCAATGGAGTTTGCTGTGGAAGCACAGAAATTGTTAACAATAAGCCTTGAGGGGTCGGTTGGATAAATTTGAAAATAGAGAGAATAGATTAGAGAACAGAGAACAATAGTATAGAATGATCAAAATAACAAACTTACACGCCAATATCGAAGGCAAAGACATACTAAAAGGCTTGAGTCTTGAAGTAAACGCGGGTGAAATTCATGCGATAATGGGACCCAATGGAGCTGGTAAATCAACTTTGGCTTCTATCCTTGCGGGACGTGAAGAATACGAAATTACGGAAGGTTCGGTCGATTTTGATGGAACGGATTTATTGGAAATGGACACGGAAGAAAGAGCACGCGAAGGTTTGTTCTTGGCGTTCCAGTATCCAATAGAAATTCCAGGTGTTTCGAACATCAATTTCTTACGTGCGGCTTTGAATGAAATTCGTGAGCACAAGGGTGAAGACCCAATTTCTGCAAAAGAATTCATGGCTTTGGTGAAAGAAAAATCGGCTTTGGTTGAATTGGACGCTAAATTGGCTTCTCGTTCGGTAAACGAAGGATTCTCTGGAGGTGAGAAAAAACGAAATGAAATTTTCCAAATGGCGATGTTGAATCCGAAGTTATCTATTTTGGATGAAACAGATTCTGGTTTGGATATCGATGCCTTGCGTATTGTTGCGAACGGCGTGAACACGCTAAAAACTGACAAAAATGCAACTATTGTGATTACACACTATCAGCGTTTGTTGGATTACATTATTCCTGATTACGTTCACGTATTATACGACGGAAGAATCGTGAAAACAGGCGGTAAAGAATTGGCCTTGGAATTGGAAGAAAAAGGATACGATTGGATTAAAGCTGAACTCGCGTAGCGAGATTAACGGATTGGCGGATTAATCAGTAATCAGCAAATCAGTAATCCGAAATGAATAAAAAAATGGAAACATTAACACAAAACAACGTAGCAAACTTCGCCCAAAACTGGACCGAAACAAACCTACCGTTTTCAAATACAATACTTTCAGAGGCAAGAGCTGTTTTGGAGAACAATCCGTTCCCGAATACGCGCGTTGAAGCATGGAAATACACTCGTTTGACAAAAATTTCTAAGCAAAACTTTACAAGTGCGCAAGGAACTGTGAACGATCTTTCGAAATTTAAAGTGCTGAAAAATGCACCTACTTTGGTTTTTATCAATGGGAAGTATTCAGAAGAGCATTCAAACAATACACCAATCGACGGCATTGAAGTATCAACAATGCGTTCAGCAAACCTTACGAGTTTAGGTGAAAAAGTGAAATTGGAAGATGAAATTTTCAATGCTTTGAACACTGTTTACGCAACTGATGGCGCTTACATCAAAATAGCTGCGGGAAAACAAATAGATCAAACGATTCAAGTTTTATTCATCCAATCGGGTGAACAAACGCATAGTCAAATTCGGAACCGCGTAGTAGCTGAAAAAGGGTCTAATGCAAAAGTGTTGATGGCGTATTTTTCAGATGACGCAACTGGGTGTTTTTCGAATGTAGTGACGGAAGTTGAAGTGGACGATAATGCGTATTTGGACATCGATAAATTGCAGTTGGAAAATGAAACGGCTGTACAAATAGCTTCGGAATACGTTACCCAAGGAAGAGATTCACATTTTGACATCAATACGATTACTTTAAACGGTTTATTGGTTCGCAATGGGCTGAATATTGCTGTGGACGGACGAAATTGTGAAACTCACCTTAACGGGATGTACTTGACAAAAGACAGACAACATGTGGATAATCATACCATTGTTGACCATTTGAAACCCAATTGCGAGTCATTTGAATTGTATAAAGGAGTAATGAACGACCACTCAACGGGTGTCTTCAACGGGAAAGTTTTTGTGCGAAAAGATTCGCAAAAAATCAACGCATATCAATCGAACGGAAATGTTCTTTTGAGCGATAACGCAACCATCAACTCTAAACCCGAATTGGAAATCTACGCAGATGATGTGAAATGTTCGCATGGTTCGACGACAGGTCAATTGGACGAAGACGCGATTTACTATTTGAGAACACGTGGTATTTCTAAAAAAGCGGCAAGAGAAATGATGATTTCTGCGTTTGTTGGCGATGTATTGGCGAAGGTTACGAATGACGAAGTATTGGCTTTTGTACAAAATGTATTGTCCGAACGATTTGGTTTTGACGCTTTGGATTAAGCCCCTATTTTAATAGAATTTCAAAAGAGCCATCTCGTCAGAAATAAACATTTTCCTAATAGTTTTCCTAATACAATTGAAGCGTTTAAATTCAGAATGGAACAAATAGGCCTTAGCTGAAACCGTTGGATTCCTCAGTTGTGCAAGCGCAATATTGAATAAAAAGCGTAAGTTGACATTGGAAATGATAAGAAAATTGCACTTGAAACTGCTCATTCAAACGGAAGTATTGGTTCAGGATTATTAAGTTGAATATGAAATATAGATAACACACGCTATGAAACTGAAACAGATTATTTAACATAATATAGCACGTAAAAAGTCCATTTTGCTTGAAAACACTGACCTATTGACACCTAAATTTCAAGGGTTTTGATTAATTTCACGATCCAAATCTTTAAGGTTTAATGTATACAGCTATCGCGTTTTTACTACTTGGACTTCTTGTTTTGATAATCGGTGGTGAATTCCTCTTGAAAGGTGCTGTCGGAATAGCCAAGAAATTTAGAATATCCTCCCTTGTTATTGGAATGACGGTAGTTGCTTTTGGTACCTCGGCTCCCGAATTTATCGTCAGTCTCACCTCTGTTTTGCAAGGTCACCCTGAAATTGCGATCAGCAATGTAGTTGGGTCGAACATTGCGAATCTGGCGCTGGTGCTTGGTCTAACATGTATTGTTTTTCCAGTAGTCGTTTCTCGAAACACCAAAACGCTCGACTTTCCAAAAATGATGTTCGCTACCTTGTTATTTTTAGTTTTCGCCTACGACGGCGTTATCGAAAGATGGGAGGGAATGACGCTTTTGGTTGCCCTAATCACATTCATCGTATATATCGTCAGAAACTCGATTAAGCATGCGCATGTTGCTGAAGATATGGAGCCGGCACCACCGATCAGAATATCTGCCCTTTTCCTGTTGATTGGACTTGTCGGACTCTATTTCGGATCAGATTGGTTTTTGAACGGTGCGGTGAACTTGGCGCGACAATTAGGTATGACCGAACATGTTATTGGGGTCACAATTGTTGCATTTGGCACATCAGTTCCTGAACTTGTCACTTCCATTGTGGCCGCTATGAAAAAAGAAACGGATATTTCAATAGGAAATTTAATCGGTTCAAACGTTTTCAATATCAGTGCTGTTGTCGGAATTACGGCAATAGTTAGTCCAGTTAGCATTCAAAATAACTTGTTCAACTTTGACATGTATTGGTTAATCGGAATTCCGATCTTACTCTTTCTTTTGATGTGGAGAAACAAAATTGGTCGCCTGAGCGGCAGCTTGCTTTTCGGAACGTATGTCGCCTACATTATGGCAACTCTTTTTTGGCCTTTGTAGATTCTATCGTAAGTTTGAAGTAGCCTTTTCCGATACTTTTCCTGCCAAAAATCCTTCAATCAATCCTTTCGTATGACGTGTCGGTAATACTGGAAAATCGCACCAATTCTGCATCTCTTTTTCAAAGCCAAGTCCGTTCAAATACCCATCCAAAGCCTGTGTTAATCCTTTCGTGTATTTTAGATGATCGGCACCCGTTGGGTCTTCGTGGTACAAATCTTTTTGGGCGAATCCTTGAAAACAAGTATTATTTTTGTATATTTTGACTAAAAAAAATTATGAAAAACATATTACTAATAATTATGGCTTCGCTTGGCATACAATTACAAGCACAAACACTGTGTAGTTATGGTATTGGAAGTTATGCTATCGGTACACAATCTGAACCTGAAGTAGTATTTGGAATTACTGGAAATGGTTTGCCAATTATGGCACCACTATATGTATATACCACAATAGGTCAAAATACCTTTGTAGATAGCTGTTTTGGCCAGCCCTGTCATCATTTAATCAGTAATACCACCAATGAAGATACAATTACAACTTATCTCACATATACTCTTACTGATTCATTAGGTACTGTTGATACTTTAACTTGCAGTCTAACTCACTATTGGGATGGTACAATCTGGCAATGGACTAGTGAATCATCACTTGGCATTGATTATATCAAACCTGCCATTGCAAGTGTATACCCAAACCCAGCAAGTGATGCATTAAATATAAGCATAGATAAAGGTCAGCTTTCGAAAATAGAACTATATAGTATGACAGGTCAACTGCTGTTTAGAGAGGATTTAAATTCCAAAACATATGCATTAAATATTGGTAGTTATTCTCCTGGCGTCTATCTGGTGAGAGTTTTTAATCAAAATAATGATATCTTAAACACAAAGGTTTTAAAAGAATAACGTTTGCTGAAGAGTTGTTGCATTTTTAAACCGCTACTGCTTTATACAGCCCTTAGCTTTCATTAGAAACAACATAGGTAACACAGACAACAACAAATCTTATAGTCAAATTCGACAAATACCAAAACAAAGCCTACGAAATAACAGAAACTGAAAACAAGGATTTCAAAGAAGTTGCAAGGCTAATGTCCGAGATTTTAGAGGAAAGATTAAGGTTTATAAGTATTAACCCGATCAGCTTTTAATTCCGGAAGAAAAGAGAAGGAATGAAAAGCGGATTTGCTTTGGTTATGACAATCCTTCAGTCTGAATCCGACTTCAGTCTGAATCCGAAATTTCGGACAATTATCAAATGTTGACTGGGAAAGTCCCGAGTACATTACAAGAATTTATTGAACGAGAAAAAGAAAGTTTCAAATATGATTTTGGTGGTCGGGTTAAAAAACTAGATTAAACGGATGAAATCTAAAGCTTCAACCCTTTTGAAATGAATGATGATACGCACATAGGAAGATATTAGACCAACTTCAGAGGCGAAGAATATCGCCGATAAGCCGTGGTGGAAGTTTTGGTAAAAAGGTAGATCTTAACAAATCAACAACAACCTCTTCTCCCCAACCATTTCCTCGGGCGCTCGATGCAAACACGGCAATACCGAACTCTCTGGATAATCCACGGCCAAGCGCCACAAATGTCCCAAACCTAAATTAACAGGCTTAGCATCTGGTTTAGCCTGGTAATGCAAATCAAAGAAATGCTCTTGTAAAAAGGCATCAAAACCATCTTCTGCACCATCATACAGTTTTCTGAGTTCCGCTCGAATTTCAGGAACCAGAATCTTTTGTTCGCCTTGTGCATTGCGCAAAATATCGCTTGAAGCACCGTGGTAGGTGCACAAAATAGTATCAGTCGGCACAGGCGAGCGATCAACATGATAGGAATACACATCCGTTGGAAAAAAAGGGAAAATATCATCTCGTTCATAATATTCAATCACATTCAGAACGGGAGATGCACCGTGCTCGGTCAAAAGGTGGATGTCGTTCAACAGAATTTCCCGCGCTAAATTTCCTTGTTTGCTCAATCGCATTTTACGGAGTTCGACAGATGTTAATTCCACCATGTTTTCGTCGAGTTCCATCCGTTTTACAATTTCAGAAAAATCGCCTTTCAGTTCACGTGCCCAACAAATGGCATTATTTTCTCCATGATACGGAGTAGAAACCAAGTCTTGAAAATTGGAGACGCAGGGAAAAGTATGTTCTGTGGGTGATGATGCTGACATGATGGGTAAAGTTAATCGAAAATCAGTTGAGGGAAGGTGCTACTTTTTCTCAAATTCCCAATTCCTCAGCATCCACCATTTCCACCCATCGCTTCATTTTCTTTTGAATCACTTTGAAGTGGTGTTGATCTTCCTCCGTCACAAAAGTTATAGCATCACCCGGATTTTCGGCTCTACCTGTGCGACCAATGCGGTGTACAAAATCTTTCGGAGAACGCGGCAATTCGTAATTGATGACGTGGGGCAAAAAGGCAATGTCTATTCCTCGGCCCAGCAAATCAGTGGACACCAAAACACGCAAGTTTCCGGCAATAAAACGAGTCAAAGCATCGGTTCGGGCACCTTGACTTTTTTTGCTGTGTATGGCTTGTGCGTCGATTCCATTTTTGCGCAATTTATCGGCCACCAAATCGGCTTGGTAAACAGACGAGGTAAAGACCAAAATTTGTTTCCAGTTGTTGGTTTTGATCAAATGACGCAGCAAAGGACCTTTCTTTTCGGCTGTCACAGAATAAGCGGTTTGGTTGATCAGTTCAACGGAATCTTCCTTGGCTTCTACCCGAACGATTGTGGGCTCATTCAACAATACACTTTCTATTGCCTGAACATCTGGACTCAAGGTTGCGGAGAACAACAAATTTTGTCGTTTCTTAGGCAAAAGGGCAAAAATGCGGTCCATCTCGTTTTTAAATCCGAGGTTGAGCATCTTGTCGGCTTCGTCCAACACCAAGGTGGTCAAATCACTAAAATGCATGGCGTTCGATTCTGCCAATTCTAATAAACGACCTGGCGTAGCGACCAGAACATTGGTGTGTTGCATCTTCATCATTTGCGGATTGATGGAAACACCACCAAAAACCGCCATGGATTTAAAAGGAAAAGGCAACTCTCTCGAAAAAGAACGAAAAACTTCTTGCACTTGTCCCGCTAATTCACGTGTTGGAACCAGCACCAGTACGTTGATGTGTCGGTTCTTCGCTTTTGTTTTTCCTTCTAAATTTTGGATAATCGGAAGGGCATACGCAGCTGTTTTACCCGAACCAGTAGGAGCAATACCGAGTACATCTTTGCCTTTCAAGATGACAGGTATGGCCTTTTCCTGAATTTCAGTAGGTTTATCGTACGCCGTTTTTGTAATGGATTCTATCAGAAATGGGGCTAGTCCTATAGCTTTGAAGGGCATCTGCGTTTCGTTTTTGGACTACAAAGGTAGGTTTAAAAAAGGGATCAGTTCATTAGTTTACCTTCCTTAAAGATATCCAAGTTGTATTCATCTAACCAGCTCAAATCGAAGAAAAAAAACGTTTGGGTTGGTTTGAAAAATAAAAAAGCCTCTAATTTCTTGAAGGCTCTTAATTATGAAAATTTTAAAAATTGCTATTTAGGCATTACAACTGTTTCAATAGCATGAATTACTCCATTTGAAGCTGCAACATCTGTCATAATTATTTTTGACATGTTTGCTTTTTCATCTTTCAACATCACATTTGCTCCGTCGAGGGAGGCTACTAATTTGCCTCCTTGGATAGTCGTCACTTCAAAAGTACCGTTGTTGTCATTTATTCCTGCAATGACAGCTGCGGCTTCAAATTAATCTGCTAGAAACACTTTTTGCTTACTAAAATTTGGTTTATCACACACAAACAAAATATAAATTAAAGTAAATAAGCTTTGACGCTATGTATATGCCAATATATCGCTCAAACTAAACAATGTTATATAAACATTGTTGTTCTCTACGGAGCGTTCAGCGTAAAAAGGATTCCCTTCAATCAATTAGGCGCTCCAAAAATGAAAGCGTAAGTATAACATATTAAAAAAATAAAATGGAAGAATTTACAATACTCGTGCAAATAGCATTATCGATATCGGTTTTTTATGTGTGGATTTTCAGATTTCACAATGTCATTATTGATTTTAAAAATTTCGAATTGAGTGATGTAACTCGAAGTTTTGTAGGAGCAAGCAAAATCGCCTTGTCGACCTTAATATTTGCTGGTATTTGGTTCCCGCCACTGGTTTTCGTTCCATCTATTCTTTTGGGTCTGTTCATGGTTAGTGCTCAATATTTTCACGCCAAGGTAAGCAACCCGTTTATCAAACGTCTCCCCTCTCTCATTCTTTTAGCTTTGTGTGTTTTTCTTGCATTAAGAGCAACACTTTGATTACATATGGATATCATTAAAATATGCATTCTTATTTCAAGTTTGTCCTTTTTTGCTTACACCACTTTCTATTTTATATCGCCAAAAATGAAAATGGAATTCAAGCGGTTTGGCTTAGAGAAATTTGGTCGAATAATAATAGTGTCGCAATTTCTGGGAGCTTTAGGTTTATTTATAGGACTTTGGTGTACACCACTTTTAATCCTTTCTTCTTTCGGACTTGCCTTTCTTATGTTGGCAGGTGTAATCGTTCGATTACTGCATAAAGATAGTATTCGGGTTTCCCTGCCCGCATTGTTTTATTGTGGCTTGAATTCTTATATCTTTTATGCATCAATAACCTAAACGAAGAGCGCCAGTTCATTTGAATCGTTCTGCAATTTCTTTCAATAAATTCGATGTGTAAAAAAGGTAATTACAATGCATAGGTCCCGATAATCCAACTGAGTTATTATTTCTTATCGTTCAGCATATCCGCCATACAAACTCCCATACTCGCGCAAGCTTGAATTAAATAACCACCAGTCGGTGCGTTCCAATCAAGCATTTCGCCTATGCAGAATTGATTTTTCAGTTTCTTCAATTCAAAATTCGGTTTCACAGCTTTTAAATCAATTCCGCCTGTAGTAGAAATTGCTTCGTCAATGGCTGCTGCGCCTGTAATCTGCAGTGGGAAGTTTTTTATCCGATTGGCAAGAGTGGGAATGTCGAGATATTCTTCTTTTGTCAGCGACGGCTTAATCATATCAACTTCTGTAGTAGTAAGATTTAGGGTTTCACGCAAAGTGGTCGTTATATTTTCTTTCGATTCGGTTAGTTTCTTCAGCAAGGATTCGATTGGCGTATTGGGTTTAAAATCGATGAAAACTTCCGCTACTTTCTTTTTGTCCAATTGTACTTGAATTTTTGGACTCAAAGCATAAATCGAGTTGCCTTCGATGCCTGTTTTAGTAATAACCACCTCCCCTTTTTGGGTTTGGTCGCCCATGGTAATAGCGATATTTTTTAGCGGCTTGCCTTCGTGTCTCGTGCTGAATTTTTCGGACCAATCCAAGTTATATCCGCAATTCGCTGGTTTAAAAGGAAGCGTTTTTATTCCTTTCTCTGGAAATACATCCAACCATGAACCATCTGAACCAGTAACTTTCCAACTCGCACCACCCAAAGCAAAGAACACATAATCGGAGGTAACGATTTCTTTCGCATCGAACATCAAATCATTCTCTTCATTCCAACCTGTGAAGGTTTTATTGAATTCAATTTTGACGTCTTTTGCCTTCAATTGTTCTTCTATCTTTTTCAAAACTTCGATGGGTTTCATTCCATTGTCCGGAAAAACACGATCGCTGCTACCCACAAAAGTTGGAATACCTATTTCGAACAACCAATCGCCCAGCGCTTTATTATCGAATTGATCGAGTGCTGCATCCAAAAATCCTTCCGGCGTGTACCTCGTTTTAAACGTCGTCATTTCTTCAGCGTGTGTGAGGTTGAATCCACCGTCTCCTGCTACTAGAAATTTACGTCCAAGTGCACTTTTTTTTTCACAAATCGTAACGTCGTACTTATCTGTTTCTATAAATGCAGCGAGAAATAAACCTGCTGTTCCACCTCCGACGATCGTTACTTTTTTCTTCATCGGGCAAAGTTGCGGTTTTTTTTGAGAGTAGCTGTAGAAGTTTATTTTGATTCTAAATTTACTTATTGTACTTTTAACAATAAGTAAATTTCGCAACACCCATTAAAGTAACATATCAGTCGCTATTTACTCGATAACAATTAAACAAAGACGAATGATTAAAATAGGAATAAATGGTTTCGGTAGAATAGGGAGATTAATCTTACGCATAGCTGCACAAAGAGAAAACGTTCAAGTAGTAGCCATAAATGATTTGCTGGATGTCGAGTATTTGGCCTATATGCTTAAGTATGATTCGGTGCACGGAAGATTCAATGGCGATGTGGAGGTAAAAGACGGCAAACTCATGGTCAACGGTAAAAAGATAAGAGTATCGGCGGAAAGAAATCCAGAAGATTTGAAATGGGATGACGTGGATGCAGAATATATCATTGATTGTACCGGTATTTTCAAAACTTTGGACTCGGCACAAAAACACATAATCGGTGGAGCGAAAAAAGTGATTATCTCTGCACCTTCAGATGACGCGCCTATGTTTGTCATGGGAGTCAATCACAAAGAACTAAACGCTTCCAACACTATTATTTCGAATGCTTCGTGTACCACCAATTGTTTGGCTCCGTTAGCGAAAGTTCTCCACGATAACTTTGAGATAACTGACGGTTTGATGACAACCATTCATGCAACAACATCAACGCAAAACACGGTTGATGGTCCTTCTGTGAAAGACTGGCGCGGAGGCAGATCTGCTTTGCACAATATCATCCCTTCCGCCACAGGAGCTGCAAAAGCAGTTGGAAAAGTGATTCCATCGTTAAATGGAAAGCTGACGGGAATGGCGTTTAGAGTGCCAACAATGGATGTTTCAGTTGTCGATCTAACGGTTAATATTAAAAAAAGCGCAACATATGAAGAGGTGTGTAAGGTTATGAAAGATGCTTCAGAGAATGAGCTAAAAGGAATCCTGGGTTACACTGAAGAGCTAGTGGTCTCACAAGATTTTATTGGGGAAACGTGCACGTCCATTTTTGATGCCAAGGCAGGAATTGCGTTAACCGATAACTTCATCAAAGTTGTTTCCTGGTACGATAACGAATACGGTTATTCGGACAAGATTATCGATTTATTAGAATACTCCGCTACTTTAAAATAAACTTACTTTTCCTTTAAATAGTTTTCAATATCATGAATATGAACCTTGAGTGCTTCCGCAGAAATATGAATTTCTTTGATAAGAAGAGCCAATGAAACAATCAATAAAACTAACGCAATACCAAATACCCAGACTCCTATAGTGTGCAAATCAACATACACGAGAAACATCGTCAGTACACAACACAATAAGCTGGAAATGCCGAATATTTGCATCCAACGTGTTAGTTGCAGCCTTAATTTTAGATTCTTGATTTGTTGAAGTAAAGAATCATTCTGCTTTTCTAAAAACTTATCGTGCAAATTTCGAATAACGGCTGCATAGGCTAAAAACCGATTCGTGTACGCCAACATGATCAATGAAATAGCAGAAAATAATAACGCTGGAGTTGTTAAAGTTAATTCTTCCATATTGTTTACGTCTCGAGAATTTTATTGACTAAATCGATTCTTTACTCAATTACAAAAGTAGTACTTCTCGAAGATAAATTATCACTTGTCGTTATTTTTGCCAATTAGGTTCCACTCATCAAATGACCTAAATCTAACGTCACAATTTTACTGTCTCCAGATGAAGAAAAAACTTGCTTGCCCATAACATCAAATACCTTAATTGAAGTAATATTCAATTTGGCTGAAACAAAGGTTACGTCTTTTTGCACTGGGTTCGGATACAGTTGAAAATCATTTCCTATTGAAAGCGTTACTAGACCGATTGTTGCCGGATCGATCGATTGATGAATATCGTCGACCAAATAGGTTGCGCTTGGAGAAGCATCATTTACTGTAGCATATCCTAACATCAAAGTGATTACATTATAAACAGGAGGATAACACAGGAAATCAACTCTTTTCCCCTATTTCGAAAGAGCATTTGTGTTAGACTTACTCAAGCAAAACAACTTCCAAATCCTTGAAGAATTCAAAATTCAATACACCAGAAATGAAAAAGAGTCTGAAGAACAGACAATCATTATCGCACAGTAGAAACAACTAACCCATCAATTATCAATTAAAAAAACCTATTCCTGAATCGCTCGATCAAAATCTTTAATCAATACCGCAATATCGCTCACAATTTCATCTCTTTGTTTGTCTTTTCCTTTTTCAGTTTCTAGATATTCTTTCAGGTACAATTGTGATTCTAAAGTTTGACTTTCCTCGAAAGGTCCATCCAAATTGTCGATTATCGTCATGCATTCGAAAGCTTCCAAAAAACTGCCATCGCATGCTATTGCAACAAAATCAGCTAAAAATGGTGAATAATCCAGTTTGCTTTGCCACATGGTATTCAACAAATCTTGTCGAACTTTCGCAAATTTCTCATCTCGAATTACCTCGATCATTTCCTTCATTGCGCTTGAATCGTTCAACTTGGACAAAAACTCGATTAATTTTCCGTTTATTTTTTCGCTTTTGTTCTCCAAATACAACTCGCATAACGAATGAATGACGGATGCATCGCCATCACCCTCAAGAAGGACAATGGTCTTGATTACTTTTTTTTCATCTTTCTGAAAAAGATCCGAAACAAGCTGTTTTATTTTACTTGACATGCGTTTTGTGCTGATTTTTCAACAAAAGTAGGACATTTAACCGTTTTTTCTTGAAATATGGCGAAAGAAAATATCTTTGTATTGAAATGAAATTTCGACTTGTATATTTATTTGTGTTGACCGCACTAGTCGTATTGAATTCGGCTTGTGTTGAGAAAGTCCAGCCGGCTTCGTATCAAGTTGTTCATGTGTATACCGATTATCCCAAATCATTCGACATTTATTCCTTTCGTGATTTTGGACGGAAGAAACATATTCAAGTCTTATTGTACCATAAATCAACCGAGGCGATTATAAAACAAGTCAACGAAAAGAAATGGGAAAGCGGAGTGGATATTGTCGTCTTCAAAAACGCAATGGACCTCGAGCGACTCAATTCTATCTGCGCGATTACTCCCCCAAAAAAAGACACCCTTTTTTATCAACCTATCCTGATAGATCCGTATGTGTTTCATTTCCCAAACGATTCGGTTCCCCTCTTCAGCAGTTATGGTCAAGTTTTTAGAAATAATTTAGTTAAAATAGACCCCAGTGCAATTCGCGATAAGCAAGACTGGGGAAATCTCCTCGGCGGATTGATTCAGAAATATCCAAAAGTGGATGCACAAAGTATTTACAACAAGATTCTGCGCACTGATTCCATAGAAGAACGGGATGCGAAACACCTTGAAATACTGCCTTATAGTTTGGTTAAACGCAACATGAAATTCACTTTTCCGGATCAACATAATAAAGGAAGCATTGGGAAAGTTGGTGGAATGGTAATAATTAAACAAGCCAAATATGGTGCCAACGCGCGAATTTTGTATGAGTACTGTAGACAAAAGTGGTGGCGAAAGAAATTGGCCAAAAAGGTCCATGTTTTTCCTTTTGTAGATGAAGCCGAGGACAATTTGAGCAATACACTTTTATACAACGAGGTAATTATTAACTGGGAGTTTATAAAAAAGGTAAAAAATCCATAATTCTGGAAAACTTATTTCTTATCGCACGTATATAGTATATCAACAATACGAACATGAGTATGCCTACTACATCTTTACAAAATAAAAAATTATACACTGTTTATTGTGCAGTTTAGCTGCTATTTTAACCTTGTCTTTTGGTGTTTTAACCTTTCTAATCTTCACCTTCCTCAATTTGGTGTAGGCTTTGCCAATTTTTATTGTTTTATCTGTTGTTTTTATTCGATTTTTTAATTGGATGAGAGGAACAACCTATTTGAAGCATGAAAACAATGCACTGATAGTAAAAGGAGCGTTCAACAAAACAATACTTGTTCCTCTTAAGACCGTTAATATTGAGCCCGTTTTAAAACTGAGCAAACTTTATGTTATACGTGTCATCTTTGCACTGGATACAATCCAACATAGTTATTTTTCATTCACGAATCAAACGGGATTTCAAATGTTAAAAAAAGGCAAGCCATAAGCCGGGTTCTGTAATTCGCAAAACGAATTGTCTATCATTTCTCTAGCCCCGATATCACTATCGGGATCAATCGATCTACCCTCCAAGTTCGGGCGAGCAACCCTCAAGCCTTGGTTTACATGATCTTTCAGTCCGTAAGGTTTACCTTGCGCATTTTATCACTAAAATACCGGTGGGCTCTTACCCCACCCTTTCACCTTTTCTCTGCATTTTCATGCAGAGTAGTTTACTTTCTGTTGCACTTTCTGTTCCCGCCTAAACGAGACCTTCCTGTTAGGAAGTACGGTGCTCTATACTGCCCAGACTTTCCTCTGACACACTTGTTGCCAGCGATAGACTGACTTGCCTTTGTGCAAAGGTAGATAATTTATAAGATGTAATTGATTTTAACTTGGTTTGGGAAGCCCGAATACCACATACAGTGAAGTCGAAATGATATTTCCTTTAGTTGTGGATTTCAATTTCGCATCAATTTCTTCCGCTAATTTGAACATTTCTTAACCCGTAACTGGGTGAACATACCATTCCACACCGACAATTTCCATCCTTCCCTTGTAATTTGGAGACGTCAAATGTTCTATATATCTCGTCATCCTTAACTACTTCTAATCCCACTGTATTATCCCATGAGCCATCTTGTAAGGGCAATTCGAAAACGGAAAAATTCTCAATGAAACGGCCTTGAAAAGATCCATCCACTAAAATCGATTTTTCTGCATTCGCACGGTTGTGATGGAAAACATTCGCCTTCACCCTTAGTTTTTCCGGAGTCGGAATAGTCCATGAACAAGATTGACCCGTCCAAATGTATTGATCGTCGACAGACCATTGAATTGAATCGAACGGATTGTTGGTGTTGTCCATCCATAATTTCAATTCGCCCAAATCAGACAAAAAATGATGCACTGCAAAATCCACGTCATTGTCAAAACCAAGATACATGCGATTGGTAATTGATTCCAACGAACTATCATCGAAAGTGAAAACTCCTTCTACGTCATAAACACCTGGTTCGTAAATATAGGCGTTATTCGTTCCAACAAATTTACCGTTCGCATACCATTGCATACTCGACACTTTGGCCGAATTAGAAATTTGATTTAATGACAAATACGCTAATGCTTGCGCAGGCTTTTGAGCGAAATGCAATGTCTGTACTTCATAAACGTGACCTTGTTGAATTGGAATAGCAACATTCCCAGCGCATACGCCTAATTTGAACTTAGTTGAACCATCCGAAAATTCACCATATGAATAGCGAACACCATTTCTTAATTCTTTACCTGCTGTCAAAACGACGCGAATTCGTCTAGGGTTGGTACATTTATAAAAAAAAGCCATGCTTCTTCATCTTATCCGACATGCCAAAACAGACCAGGAATCTCCAACAGGCAAAGATTTCGACAGAGAATTGCTTTCTCTTGGCTGGCAACAATGCGCTGAACTTTCAACCTATCTTACTGGTGAACTAGACTTTACGACATGTAGAGTAATCTGTTCGAGTGCCAAACGTTCACGTCAAACTTTGGAAGGATTGTCTGCCAATTTTTCGGAAGAAGAAACTGATTTCACAGAAGAATTGTACCTGTGTTCGGTGAAAACATATTTGAAATTGATCTGGCAAGAAAACCACCCGGATGATTTGGTGCTAATCGGTCATAACTTCGGGATTTCAGACTTGGCCAACTATTTTTTGGATACCCAAATAGAAATGAGAACGGCTGAATATATTTGCATAAAATTTCCGTTTGATAGTTGGGATGAAACCTTTCAGTCTAATGGGATTTTGAAGAGTCGCTTCCGTCCTTCGGCGCGTTAGGCGGAACTTCTCTATAGAAATAAACTACTTTGATAGGAGCACTTATATTCAAGGATTGAATACGTTCTTTTTCATTTTGTTGTTCGTCTAATAGTCGCATTTTCGCTAAGTATTGACCTTCCAAATCAGGCGGTTCAATTCCCATTTCTTTTTCTATCTCATATTGGTATTTCGGGGCAACGGGTCCTCGATCTGAATACCAAATGGCCAAAATCAATCCTACGACGGCACCGGATAAGTGACCTTCCCAAGAAATGCGTTCCTCAGCTGGAAAAACTCCCCAAACCAATCCTCCATACATAAAGGCCACGAATAACGCCATAGCTTGCAAAGGAAGATACTTTCGAATGAAGCCACTAAAGAAAATGAATGCGGCCAAAGCGTAAATTATTCCCGAAATACCGATGTGATAGGAGTTATTGTTTGCAGCAATTATCCAAACACCCAGTCCGGTTAAAATCCATGACAGGATGAAAATTCGAAGAGCAATTTCACGATAAAAATAAACGAGAGTCGCCGTTAATGCTAAAATCGGCAAAGAGTTATTTAGAATGTGATTAATGTCCTTCGGTGCATGCACTAGCGGCATAAACAGAATACCGACCAAACCTTGCGTCGTTCGAGGAAAAACACCTAATCGAACCCAATTGATACTGGTAAAAAGTTGTTCGGCAAAAAAGACCAGCCACATAATTATGACCAATAACAGCGGATAAAGAATCGCTTCTAAAGTAGAACCAAACGGGTGCGTTTTTTGACCTTTCACAAGTCGAAATAGTCAAAGACTGTGCCCACTTGATTTATACGACACAATGGCAGTTTACTTTTTCACCAAGGTTAAAATCCGAAACGGTTTTTCTCCTGAATGAAATAAAAGTGTATTATCTTCTGTGTAGAATACAGCGTAACTTTCCAATTCACCATTTTCTATAACAATTGAATCTTTAGCATCGTTCATCGCCCATCTGCCAAGGTTCGTCGCAATTGTTCCATCAAATTTTGGTGAGGTGATTGTGAAAACATCTGGCTCTTCAAATTTAAAAAATGTTTTGTTCAATATGTTGGCGCTTTGTCTGTCCATCGCATCTATGAAAGATTCTTTTAAAATCGGATCAATGTTCTTCAAATGCTCGGTATAATCGATGTCCATCAAGGTCCATTCTCCAACAATTTTATTTTTTCCTCCACAAGAATTGAAGACGAAGGCTAAAAAAAATAAGGCTAAAATGTATGTTCGTTTCAAAGTAATTCTTTTATGTTCTATTAAACAAAAATACTTTTTTAGACCGATTTAGACTTTCATCTTTTGGGCTAATAAGTGTATTTTTGTACAACCAATGGAAGAAATTAGAAATAAGGTAAAAGAAAGTGGATTGATCTCAATGGATTTGGCGGATTACAAACCAAAGTATATTTTAATGGATATTGATATCGCGGATGAGCTTTGGCAGGGAATGATTCTGAAAGAGAAAGATTTTCGTTCCTGGATAAAAGATCACGATTGGTCGCAATATGCCGACAAGGCGGTTCGTATATTCTGCTCTGCAGATGCTATCGTTCCAACTTGGGCGTATATGCTTGTTTCTTCGGAACTTCAAGGTGTATGTGAAGCGTATATCGTAGGTTCTAAAGATGAATTATTGAAAAAATTGATTGTTAAAAACATCGATAAAATTTCAACGGATGAATTTGTGGATGGTCGTGTCATCATAAAAGGTTGTTCAGATATTCCTTTTCCTGATTTTGCAATGGTGTGCATGGTGGAAAAATTGCAACCCGTCGTGAAATCGATTATGTATGGCGAACCTTGTTCTACGGTTCCCGTTTTTAAGCGGAAATAGTTTTAAAATTCAAACCTTTCTCTCGAATATTTCGAACCAATTCAGGTAGTAACTCTTTTAGTCTTTCTTCGACTTTCTCATTGTCATGAACTACTAAAATGTCACCTGCTTTTATTTCTTTTTGGGCATTTTTTAAAACTAGTTCAATGGTAACATTCTTGTCATAATCGTAACTCAACAACGACCACATGACTATTTTGTATTTACTCGCCAATCGAGCGGATTGCCACATTGATATTCGACCATAAGGAGGGCGAAACAAGCGCGTACTGGTCAACTCTTCGCAATTTTCAATTGACTTATTGTAGTCAATCCATTTGGTTTTATTCCCTTTCTAATGGTGCATGGTATGGTTGCCAACTTGGTGTCCTTGGTCCAAAATCATCTGAAATTCTTTTGGGTTATCTTCAATATTTTGGCCCACACAAAAGAAAGTAGCGGGAATGTTCTCTTGCTTTAAAAAGTCGAGAATCCAGGATGTAAGTTTGGGCGTGGATCCATCGTCGAAAGTCAAATAAACCGAATGATCAGACGAAGAAAAACCCCACGTTCTTCTTGGATACAATCAAGTAGGAAAACGCGGGGTTCTAAAAACTTTCATATTTGCCTTTATTGACCTTGCTGCATGAGCTGATTTAAGTCAATATTGCCAGCTCCACCATTTGGCTGAGTTGGAGGCGCTAGTTTGGTGTCATCTTTCATCAAACCGTAGAAAACGGCCATGGCTTTCATGTGATCTTCTGCATTGTACAACATAGTTGAATAACGTCCAGATACAGAACTACGCCGTGTTGATTCTCCATTGTCGACTGCCGCATTCTTCAATTTTTCATATTGAGAAGGCAAGGTAGAACCAAACCATTTTTTAATGTTTGCATTTGTTCTTTTTGCCAAAGCACCATCTCTATCGCCAAATTCGGCATCGTTGGCTGCAATTGAAATCTTGAAATAAGAATCCATGGCAGCAAACAAGTCAGGTGTGTTTCTTGCTTTCATGGCAATTCTTGGATCGCTCGTCATAAAATAGTTGATAATTGACTCCAATTGATTCGCCAAGTCTAGCCCTAGTTTGTTCCCTTTTTCTTTGGCACCTGCCGCAAAATAGTTGGTTACGTATGCATGCAGACTTCCATCTGATTGACTAGGAATTTTCACTCCACCCAATTCGTAATTCTCTCTTCCTTGACTAGGCTCACCATGATCAATAATAAGATTCGTTGGCATGATTTTCACAGAGAAATCCAATAAATCAACGATTTTCTTCTTGTTGTTTGCGATCGTTTTGTCACCATCCTTCATGATTTTTTCGACGCGCAATGCTTCGTCTTCTTGTCCTCTCGCACGCATTTGCGCAACGTAAGCCGGACCGTCCGTTTTCATTCTTATTGCATCGTCCATTTCACGCACCAATTGATCCGTAAGGATTTCGAAGTATTGTCTGTATTGCTTTGTGTGACGACGAGCGTAGTAATCTGTTAAAACGCCTTCTTTGTTCATCAATCCGAACTTATACTTGTTCATCAAGTTACTTATCATAACTTCTGTATTCAAATACGTCGTTTTGTCGTCCGTTGGGTTCAATTCATACGTCATTCCATTTTGTTTCAACAATCGAGCATCAAACAAAGCTCTTGAAGCATCACCACCATAAGGAGAAGAGAAATAAATTCCACGTTTCCAATCGTTGTTGGCAAGGATATCAAGGATCATTACTTGTTCTCTGTGAATCGCTTGTTTGTTGAATGAGAAACGAACTTCCTTCGCGCAGTTTTCTCTATCTGCCTCGGTAATTACCCCTGATTTTATTGCGTTATCCACGTCAACTGGTAAAACAAATCCTTTACTTGGGAAAACTCGCATTACCCCATTACTTTCAGTACTTACCAAATTCGCATCGTCTCTAACAAAGGCCATTGCATCATCAATATTACAGAAATCCCATTTCGTTTCGAATGCAGTAATATCTTCTTGAAATTTCTGAATTTGACTTTGATCTGTAAATTTGAATGAACCTGAACGAATACCGTTAAACAATTCGTTTGCAGCTGTAAACTTCGAAATGATATTCTTCGCCAAATCACTAGACATGTTCGTCGACATAGCTTGTTTAATCAATTCCAAACGGTTAACTGAGTTAGCATCCGTAGTGGTATAAGCAGCCATATTGCCCATCATTTGAACATTCAAGGCATCAAGAGCTTGGGTCGCTATTGCTTCGTTACCTTTCAAACGCATTTTAATCATCTTATCTCGAAGACTGTTTGGTACACCAATAGAAGTCATGTTCAATAAATCAAAGAAGTACACTTGATCGGTATTACCCGCATAGTTTAAAATTTGATCTTCTCTAAACTTGATTGGTAAAGGCTCCGATTCGTATGCCTTCATTTTCATTTGGTCGGTATACCAGTCTGTTTGCATCAAAGAAAGGTTGGCAACACGCACATCTGTGCGCACTCCTTCAACTTCTTGCATATACCATAATGGGAAGGTATCATTATCTCCATTCGTGAATAAGATTCCATTTGGTCCACATGATTCTAAATAGTTTGTAGACAAATCCTGAGCAAAAGTTCTTTCACTTCTATCATGATCGTCCCAACCTTGAATTCCCATAACTAATGGAACAAATAATCCGATGACCCCCGCGACAATAGCGCCTTGTTTGTCCGTACCTATCACTTTTCGTAATCCATACATTAATCCAAGAGCACCGCCACCAATAACGAGCATTGTAATCCAACTCATCACATTAGGATAAGAGGTGTCAGCATACATATCTAAGAAAATAGCAACCAATAATCCCGCTGCACCAACGATTCCGATTTTCTTCCACTCTTCCTTGCCGAAATTCTGGAAAGCTTCGTAGAGTGCTAAAACACCCAGGCCAATCCAAATCGCAAAGAAATAGAAGGAGCCAGCATATGCATAATCTCGTTCTCTTGGTTCAAATGGTTTTTGATTTAAGTAAATGACAATGGCAAGACCCGTGAATAAGAAAACGAGGCTGACAATAAAGGCATCTTTTGGTGCTCTATAATAATGGAATATCAATCCAATTATTCCCAAAATAAGCGGTAAAAAGAAGAACTTATTGTTCGATGGATTTTGGCTCGTATAATACGGCGCTGCCTCATCTTGATTCCCTAATCGTGCATTATCTATATAACTGAAACCTGAAATCCAGTTCCCCCTCATTTGATCGCCATGACCTTGAATGTCATTTTGTCGGCCAGAGAAATTCCAGAGGAAATAACGGAAGTACATCCAATTGACCTGATAACTGAAGAAATACGTCAAGTTTTCACCAAATGTTGGTAATCGTTTGCCGTCTTTTCCAATCTCAGTGTCTGCATCCTCTCTGGAATCATACCCGGACCAATCTTTGTAGCCCTGAATTTTCGTGGCATCTTGATCATTGTACATCCTTGGGAAAAAAGTGGTTTGATCGTATGTCGGTATTCTATTCATTCGCGCCGTCCCCGAGTTAGATTCCCAATATTTTTCGGTCACTTCAGTTCCTGACCCAAGGGCTTTAGCATGTTTAATTGCTGCCTTTTCGCTTTTGAAACCTTTGATATCGGCATCGTTTTTCTGAACTACAAAACGGCGAATGTAAAACGGTGAATAACTGTCCCATTCTGAATTATTAGCACCAGCATTCCATCTTCCGTTGTCCATCGCCCCACCAGTTTCTTTCGAATTCCAGTATTGACCAGTTGCCAGCGGTGACGATCCATATTGCTCCCGTTTCAAATAGGCATGAAGCGTGACTAGATTCTCAGGATCATTCTCATCCAATGGCGTATTTGCGTTGGAACGAATAACGATGACCGCGAAAGAACCGTACCCAATCAACAAGAAAATCATTCCCATTGTAATGTTGTACATCAAGGTATTGCCTGTTCGTCTCGCGCGACGAATCAAGTAAATCGCTGCACCCACAATAACAGCAAAGAAGAACAACGTTCCCGCAAAGAATGGTAAACCCAGAGAATTAACGAACATAACCTCAAATTTTGAGGCAATGCTGACTGTACCTGGAATAACACCTTCTTGAATAAATCCTAGGACAATTATCGATACAATTCCTGTAATTAGAATGCCTTTTAGATTCGCTTCTTTTTTGTAACGGAAGTAAATGGTATAGCCGATAGCAGGTACAACAAGGATACCCAAAAGGTGAACTCCAATTGCCAAACCGAGCAAGAACATAATCAACAACAACCAACGATCGGGATAAATATTATCCGCTAATTTTCCATTTTGGACAATGCCCATTTCTTCGTCCCATTTCAGAATTGCCCAAAAGACAACCGCAGTAAACAAAGATGCCATGGCGTATACCTCACCCTCAACAGCGGAGAACCAGAAGGACTCAGAGAATGTATAGGCTAAGGCTCCGATAAATGAACTTGCTAAAATGGTAATTTGATCTCCTGATGTTAATTTACTTTTACGATTCAAAAGAATCTTTTTGCCCAACATGGTGATGGACCAGAACATGAATAGAATTGTAAATGAACTACTCAATCCACTTAGTCTGTTGATCCACATGGCAACATTTTCAGGCGCAGCGAAGAAAGAGAACATTCGCCCGATAACCATGAACAAAGGCGCACCTGGTGGGTGACCAACTTCCAATTTGTAAGCAGCAGTGATGTACTCTCCACAATCCCAAAGACTTACTGTTGGCTCTGCCGTTACGAAGTAAACAATTGTAGCGATTAAAAAAACGGACCATCCTAGGTACGTATTCCATTTTTTAAATGTCATAGTGTTGTTTTAGTCTGTCAGCTTGAAGTTTTTGTGTTCGTCATTCTCAAACCAGACATCTGTTATTGCCTTGCGAATTTAGGAATATATCCCATGCACGAAAAGATTTTTGGCGTGAATTTTTCTAAAAAAATACAAGAAAACAGAGCATTCGCTTAATAAGGATGAAAAAAGTGCAAAAAATAAACTTTTTCCATTGTGAGAAATGAATTTATTCATAAATTTGCCACCGCGTAAAGAACACCATTTCTAAGCGAACGTTGTGAAACTGTCCTATGGTGTAATTGGCAACACGTCAGTTTTTGGTACTGAAGAGTCTAGGTTCGAGACCTAGTGGGACAACAAAAGCCACCTTTTTCATAAGGTGGCTTTTTTCGTTTCTAGTAATCAATTTCTATCAAAACCCCTGATTTTTCACGCTTCACAGCTTTCTCATTTCCTATCAATTTTTATCATTAGTTATCAATTTTAATCAATACTTATCAAGTATTTGGCTACTGTCTCGCTACCCTGGGTTCTGTCGCATCTACCAAATTTAACCGTTTTC
>OCVQ010000406.1_pt1 | contig 40370 bp, 37 predicted proteins | sample 1539061 | NCBI WGS metagenome assembly OCVQ01 (sample SAMEA3355526, study PRJEB22509) | marine metagenome | biome: marine; feature: river plume; material: water | place: USA | collected 2010-08-08 | depth 0.5 m | reverse complement strand
TTAACGAATCGTACAAAGTGGACAAGAAAGACTTTGATAAAGTTGTTGCTGCAGTAAAGAAAGCAAATCAACCTGCAACTGTAATGTTTGTTCCTAAATGGAATGATATTGAAGTTCTAGTGGGCATGGATGCACCCGACCGAATTAGCGATGCAATTTCAGATGAACTTTATAAACTAGGTGATCTTGGTAAAAGAGTTTCAATAGCGGGCGATTCTTCAAGCTATTCTAGAAGAGAGTACGAAGCTGTTGAAAAAATCAATGGTGGTCACAGAGACTATTAAGCATAAAATGTGCTGATATATACTTAATAACAAATAAAAACCATACACATCATGGCAAAATTAAAAACATTTGAAGAGTATATCGCTTCTATGGACTCTGCTGAAGAGATCGAGAAGGATATCGTTGCTATGGGTGAGCCTGAAGAGGCTGAAGGTGGTGAAGAAGTAATTTCTGACGATCAACCTGAAGCTGAAGCACCAAAGAAGTCCGAGGACGAAGGTGCTGGTGAAGAAGCTGAAGAGATGGAATCTGATGCTGAAGAGGTACACTCAGAAGAAGACAAAGAAACGGAAGAAGGCGATCAAGAGATGCCTGAAGACGAGGGCGAAGAAGGTGCTGTTGAAGTAGCTGAAGCCGAAGAAAAAGAGGAGGACGACGAGGTCGAAACCCAAATTGCAGACGACGAAGAGGAAGGGGGTGATGACGCAGAAGCTGAGGGTGATAAATCCGAAGAGGACGCTGAAGACACCGACGGAGAGGACGAAGACGAAGATGAGGACGAAGAGTCTGAAGAAGCTGAAGCTAAAGCAACTGTCGAAGAGATGGTTAAAGAACTTTACGAAAGAGTAAAGGAAGAAGCTAAGGTTTGGGAAGAAGACGCACACGACACTCACACTATCGAATCTTACCTAAAAGAAAACTGTGCTCTTCACGCTTCTATGGCTACTGAGGCTCTAAAATCTTGCAAAGAAGATATTACACAAGAGCAATACGAATCAGCTTGTAACGGTCTAAAAGAGGCTTACTCTAAGAAGATCGACGAGATGATGGAAGCTTGGAACGCTGAAGGCGAGACAATCTAATTCAATTTAGTAAACTTTTTAAGAAGGTCTGCGTATAATACACGCAGACCTTTATTTTTTTAGTATGCCCAGAATATCAATTGATAGTGTTTACATGAAGATCGCTTACGACGTGGCTGAGCTTAGTTATGCCCAGCGCCGTAAGGTTGGATGCGTGATCGTTAAAGATCATCAAATCGTTTCTTTCGGTTACAATGGTACTCCAGGTGGTTTTGACAACTCGTGTGAGCACGAACATGTCGAGATTGTAGAAGTTGAAGGAGGATATGCAAATGCGCCAGATGTCATTAAAACACTAGAGGACGACGGCTACTACTGCAACCCAAATGGAGTTTGTGGTAAGACCTTTTACGAAACCCGTAGAGAAGTTCTGCACGCAGAATCAAATGCTATTACAAAGATTTCTAAGTCAACCCTAAGCTCCGATGGAGCCGATCTATATACAACCACAACACCGTGTTTTGAATGCTCTAAAATGATTATTCAATCGGGTATCAAAAGAGTATTCTTCACTGAAGACTATCGTGATATGTCGGGTCAGGATCTATTGAAGCAAGCGGGCATTGAAATTATTCACATTCAAATATAATTAAATGGGTTTCAACAAAGTAATCTTACAAGAACCAAAAACACTGTTAGCCGAGTATAAGTCTAAGGGTTTGAATCAATTCATTTCGAGATATTCGAAATATGACGCAATCATGGGACCTTCCGAATCGGTGACATTTCTAAACACAATCTTCGATTTCAAAGATGAATCCCCTGAAGAAGTTATCAGTGATTTTGTTAAAGTCTTCGAAAAAGAACTTGAAGCTTGATAATATGAGTACAGTTATGGCAGAAAAGAAAACTACGAAGTATCAATGGATTAAAAGTGAACGCATAGGCGATGTCGTCGAAGTAGCTGAAAATCAACCTGACGCAAAATGGCTTCATTTTACCGATGGCTCCAGAATCAATCCATCAATATTGGGTGAGTATATGACTGAAGTTGCACACGACAACCAGATCATGAACTTTCCAGATCTGAATATACCACAAACTGATGTAATTCAACCTGAAACACCAGCTGTTAATACCAATACTACATCGCAATCAGTGTCTTCGCAGACTCCAGCACCATCGCCAATGGCTGCCATGATTGTTAAGATGAGCAAGAAAAACTTAGTTGAAGTACCCGTTGCTATAAACATCAACATACCTACACCCGAATTGTATGCAATGTTAGCTGCAAACATGGAGGACGAAGATCTTAAAGACGAAATCATGGGGGTAGCTCTTGCCCAGATTGAGATAAATAAACTTCAAGAGTATATTAAAGAACAAATCATTAATTTTCTAAACACTTATTATGGGTAATCGCCGTTTCCGTCGCGGACAGCTTCGTATGATGCAGACGCTTCGAATCAAAAACATGTTCAGTCGCTTTAGCGACGTTGGTAGACTTTGGTATGACAAGGCACAACAAGAAGGTAAAACCCTTTACGAACGGAATCGTAAAGCAGCTGAAGATTCAATCTTTGAGCAACTACAAGCCATAGAGGATCGTAAGAAGGAACACTTTTTGTCTTTGGGCTATTCAGAAGCCAAAGTTGAATTGATGTTGGAAGCTTGGAGAATTGGTGCGGTCAAGAATAAGGAGACTTACCGCGAAGACAAAAAAGAAGCGCAGCGCCTTTTACGTGAGGCTGCTGCAATGAAATAAAGCATCATGCAGAGAATCCTGCTGGAAATCGCAGATAACGGTATCATTAAGACTGTGACTGACGATAATATTAACGCCGCCGGCGAAAAGTTCGAATCCAAGGTCGTTTACGATCTGGAGAACGGCGACGTTGTGTTGACCAAGATGAACATGTTGTACGAGTTATCTGAAGACATGGGCATGGAACTTGGTAATTCTAAGCAGAGTGATCAGATCAAGATCATTTCGGATTGGGGCGAACATTTTGTTCCGGCCGATGACGAACTCAAGAACAAAATAAAAGATCTTGAGGAGGAGCTGAAATCTCTGAAAGGGATGTTGAAACAGTAAAATGGTATTAAAAGTAGAATGTATCTGGTGTAATTCTAGGACCGAGTTTAATCGTTACGTTAGATCGTGCGGCGAAGAAGCTTATGTCATTAGTTATTTGGATATTGTTAACAAGCTAGCGAAGGCAGATCCATACGGATTGGATCCCAACGACAATGTCGTTGGCCTTCACTTGCATTCTACTTTGACAAATCTAGTAGGTAAAATTGAGCAGGCAGAGACAACCGAAAATCGGGTAATCTATCTGCTCAAGAACCTTACGGCCGAAACAGCTGAAGGCCTAAAAGAAACTTTAATCGACCTGATGCCAGAGAGCACAAAGATCCCAATGAAGTTGGTCATCATCAATAGAACCGACTATCCAAAAAAGGGTGTACTGAGTCGCTTTGATGTGGTCAAATTCATTGATAAATGATACAGCACAGGTTATTTCCAAAGGGAGAATACTGCCACGCCCTAATTTCTAGCCCGTCCAACCCAAACATTCTGTTTTCGGTCAGGGGTCTCATCCTAGAAGTCAAAATGGACGATCACAATCCACAGTATTTACTTAAGATCATCAAGTTTTACGATGACATTCACTTTCTAAAAAGATACTTTATAGGTCAAAGGTTTGTAACCGATTTGAGGGGCAAACAAACAGCCTTTAAGTTCAAACGCAGTTCTTTTAGTAACTCAGAAGACTTTGAAAATCGATTGGCCGATGAAAAGAGTTGGATGAAGTATACTGTTGTGGCCGACTCTATCATGTGTACGAAGACAGAAGCCGAGGTGCGCGATCTATTCAACATCGTACAAACCTTCATGGTCGAGAAAGCTATCAAGGAGATCTTTGAAATGAGCACCCGAGTCTATTACAGGACCGGTCAATATTACTTCCAAACCCGAGACGAGTTTGAAATGGCCGTCAAAAGGTTCCTAAAAGACAGAACACCAACAACCAAAGGTTGGTTGGAAGACATTCTACACAGAGCAACGTTTGATGAGCTGGATGGGATAGACTGATATATAGAAAAAAGTCTGTCACTTAATGGCTAGCAATATACCTCAATTTTCAGCGGCCCCATATGGGCCACCACCACTTAAGACTATTGTTAAGTCGGCTGCAAAGGCAGCTACAAATGACAAGAAGGAGTCGTCGGCTCTCAGTGAAATCGCAGCTGGAGTTCAAAGTGCGACAGCATCAGATACTAAGCTCGTTACTAACGCGTTCAACAACACGGTTGAGACTGGAAAAAGTGGGTGGAATACGGTCTTCGGTGATTGGGGTTCAGCAGAGGATGAAGGAAAGACGAACGGTAAAAAGTCAGTTAATAAGGGTTCGTCTCGGGTTGTAACTAAACCAAAGGTAGAGGATAATCCAAACTTTGCAGACAGCGACGACATCGTGGACGAAAAGAGTCAAATTTCTGACATAAAAGCCCTATACCCTAAGGAATATAACGCTGCCAGGTATCCAACCGAACAGGGCCAACCCGACGAGAATTGGGTTACCGGTGAAACTGCGCCGTATTCTCTATTTAATGAATGGTCGCTGTTCAAATGGAGGGGTATCCCGGGGCTTACGAATCCGTCTCTAAAAGATTATAATGCGGCGTGGTTGTTTGGCAAATCTACCTTAAAGAGTGAAGATACGGGTTTGGCTAGTGCAAATTTGGCTGCACTTTTAGATAATATTCTCCAAGATGTGGCAAATGTTCCAACCGGTGAAACAGTAGATTACAACCAGTACAGAAACCCAAGCATTAAGTTGATCATTGAAGAAATCAATAACGGATCCGGAGCTACTGAGGCTTACAGGTATAACTATTTTGATTTTGCACTAGCCAAATATGCTGGCAAGATTTCGAACGATTACATGCTGACTTTGAGAAGGTTTCCAATGCCAATCGAAGACGATATTACTACAGTTCCAGACATTAATGGCAAAGAGATGAGTTCATCTGCACTGCCAGCTATGGCTCAAGCCGTGACTTGGATGAGTGAAGTTACCGAAAACAAACTTGAAGAAATTCTGAAATTTAACGTTAGTACCGAATGGGAATTGGTTAAATCAAAGGTACAAGAGATGTCTGGTGGTGGTAGTGGCGGCAAGGTTGGTGATACTATTAAACAAAGTTCAGTACTTTCATCGATTTACGGTGCGGCAAATGGCCAAAGTGCTTTACAAACCAAAGCACAGAGAGAAGATTGGGATCCATTCGGCGACACGTATCCTAACCACGTTTATGGACCTATCAATGCCATTAAAGAAATTGCAGTTAGACAACAGGGTCTTAATTTTGAACAAGACTTCAAAATCAAGTTCCATTATAGTTTGAGACAAATTGCCGGTGGTAATCCTAGAGCGGCTTTCTTAGATCTAATGTCAAACCTATTAGTACTTACATACAATAATGGTAAGTTTTGGGGAGGATCTGTTAGACGCACTGGCGGTTCAGCCGGTTTTAATAAGCCATTTGGTGACTCTTCAAAACTGGCTTCGGGTGATTTTACTGGCTTCTTTAAGGGCATGTCTGATGGCTTTTTTAGTGGTGCTAAAAACTTTGTAGGTGATATGTTCAAAAAAGATCCGGGTTCATTGCTTGGTTTCAAAATGAACCTAGGAGATAGTAAGTTCTTAAATAACTTTTTAGGAGGTCAAATGATGGATATGTTTGGTACACCACAAGGTACTCAGGCCATGGCCGCCTTTCTTCAGGGTAATGCTACAGGTGAGTGGCACTTGACAGTTGGTAATCCACTAAACCCAATTGCTGTAATTGGTAACTTATATTGTGAATCGGCTGACTTCTCTTTCGGTGGTGAAATGTCTTACGATGGTTTTCCAACCGATCTTACAGTCGAAGTAACTCTAAAGCATGCTAGACCTAGAGACAAGGCCGACATTGAGTCGATGTTCAATGGTGGCAAGGGTAGAATGTACTTGATGCCAGAAGGCGGTGTAGACGTTGGTGAAGCTGTTACGGTTTCGGCTTATGGTAACAGAGACAAGGCAGGTAACTTCACTGCTGTTAAACGAATGACAAACGGCTAAGATGGAATTTGAAGCTTTTAATAAGAAGTCAGTAGTCGACAACAAGGTTGTCATGACTGAAGCCACTATGGTTTTCAAGCCAGGTGTTGATGTTATCGGTGTACACATTGTAACGGAAGAAGAGGCTGGTAGACCTGACATTATGTCGTGGACTTTCTACAAAACACCACACAAAGTTGATCTAATTCTAAAGTGGAATGGCATCTCGAATCCTTTCTCTATCGAGGCTGGTACTGAAATTGAAATTCCGATTTTGATTTCAACGTTTAAGAAATTCATCAAGCCTTCCAGACCAAGCGAAGAGACTCAAAAAGATAAGTTTATTGCTCAAAGAAGAATGACCGAAAAGGATGTTAAGAGACTTGAATTCATTCAACAAAAAGCAGCAAAATACAATACGCAAGCTTTGCCGCCAAACATGATTAAAGATGGTCAACAAAAATCAACAGTTGTTGGACCGGCCAGACTTGTAAACGGACCTTTAGATACAGATACTAAGACGCAAGCATAATGGGCTTAAACTCTCAAATACTGACGATCAAGGACCCAACTATCAAACTTGATGAGATCCAGACTTTGGACCTTGGCGAGAACGAAACTGGGGCACCGGTTGACTCGATGAATGCTGCATATCAGCCATTTATCAAGATCAACGGATATGTCTTTGATCAAAACGAAATCACCAACTTCAATTTGAAAGTTGTTGATAAGTATCCTGAACTTACAATAACACTGAGAGACTCAATGGAGATCTTCTCAATTGCTACATTTCCAAGGGATGGCGATGTACTATCGCTAAGAATCAAAGCTAGGAACGAGTCTTTCAAAGACGTTAGAATGGACTTCCACATTATTGATTTTAAGAATACAACACCGGTTGGTACGGTTGACAAATCAAGGGGTGGATCTACATATAATGTTAGAGCGTATGCTAAGCTACCAGGGCTATACACTGATGATTGTAAAAGCTACGGAATGGGTACCAGCTACGATCACATCCTAAATATTGCCGAAGATTTGCAACTTGGATTTGCTACAAATGTTGATGCAACCGATGATGAAATGATTAGGCTTTGTGCGTACCAATCTAAGCTTGAACTATTAAACGACACAGTGTTACATTCTTACATTAGTGATGATACGTTTCAAACGTTTGGTATCGATCAATACTACTATGTAAATTTTGTTGATTTGCAAAAGATTTTTAATGCGCCCGAGGATATTGAATTGACTGAAATTGTAAACAGCCAATTCCTTGTAAAGGAGAGGGCCCTAGATTCAGACGATTCGGAAGGCAAATTAGAATCACAATTGATTTTAACTAATCACCACGGTCACTCAAACACATCTAACCACATTGTATCCCATAATCTAATTAACAATTCAACTAAAATTGCACTAGAGAACGGGTATAAGAGAAGGGTACAGTACTTTGATATCAACAAAAACATGGTTGATGCTGATGATACACTAAGTGAATTTGATGTTGAATCCCTAGTCAGTACTAACATTAAGGATCATGAGGAAGCCTTAAAAGGCCGCAGAAACTCTGGCACTGATGAGTATGCAACTCACATCAAGCACAAATATGTTGGTTTACAAGACTCAACACCCGGCGATGGTAACGTACACATGAACTGGCACTACAGTGCCATCAACAATATTCAAAACCTTGTTGAGCTTGATAAGATGAAACTTGTTGTTGAATTGGCTACGCCAAACCCTGCAATCTATAAGTATTTGAAAGTACCCGTTGTAATGTTTACGTATTCAAAAATTGGCGTTGGGGTTACTGAACAAATGGCTAAAGATGCTAAGGAAAAGGGCTTTAACGAGAGCAATGCTGGCGAGAATACATCGAGTAACACTAGCGATGAAAATGCTACGCAGAACGAGTACATTCAAGATCCATTCCTATCGGGTTTCTATGTTGTAATGGGTATTGAATACAAATACAACGAAGGTACCTTTACACAGGTCTTACACCTTTCAAGAAAGGAGTGGCCTGCTAGGTTAAATAATATCTAATATATAGGGTATGGAAAACAGGTTCACCAATCAGCAAGGCTTTAGAAAGGGGCACTTGGTATCGCATGCTAAGAATGCGTACCAGGATCCTACTTTTCTATCGTTTGTATTGGTGTTTGACATTGTTAATTCACCCCTACTAAACAAAGAACAGGGTGTAAAGTTTCTAAGGGATTTCTACGGAGAAACGGATAAGGCTATAAGACTTGAACAGTTTATCGACACACTGTTATTGCTGAACAAGGAAATGCCATGGTATTGGAAATCAGTGACCGGTGTTGATAGAGCCATTACAGTTTATGAAAACTTTGGTGAAAGCTATCACGGTGGTGATGATGCTGTGTTGGAAATCACTTGTTTAGAGTCTATCAATCTGGCTATTTCCGGTTTGATGGATCTGTACAGACAGGCTATATACGACTCGGCTAAATGGACCCAGGTGCTACCAGAAAACATGCGCAAATTTAGAATGCAAGTCATTGTTTCCGAGGTCAAAGATCAAAGAGGTGTTTCTGATGTCAACGAGAATATTGAAAAGGTTATCAATTCGGATCTTGTTAATGTAATGCCTAAGTTTGCATTTGAGTTCGATTTCTGCGAGTTCAAACCTGAATCAGCTTCAGAGGCATTCTCAAATCTTTCATCTACCGATCCTGCGATGGCAGATGATCTAAAAATCACAATTTCTTACGAAAAGATCGGGATCATTACATCAAGTTCACAGTACTTGAATGGAATGGTATTGTCATCTAAATCGGACGAGGAACAGGCATCGCTTGCATCCTCTAGAAATCCAATGCAAGCATTCGGAGACAGAATTGCTCAAGAGGGTCAAGACATCCTACAAAGCACCAAGAATGCTCTAGGAACAAGCTTAAACGCCAAGGATCCTAAGAATTTATTAGATCGCCCTGAAAATGTTTACGGTTCTGAATTGGATAGATTAATTCAAAGAGCATCTAACGCAGCTGATAACTTTGCAGGGCGCGCTACCAGAATTCCAGATAACCTTTACCGAGGTCTGGTCAACAGCGCAGACGATACCGGCGAAGGCTTTAAGAGATCCATCTCAACAAATATTTTTGGCACTCAACCTGGACAACCGGTAGAGTCAGCTTTAAGACGCGGTGCCATTCAGTCTATTTTTCCGATGATAAATACCCAAAGGAGCAACTTGAATCCGGGTACTAATATCTTCGAATAATGAATCAAAGAGAACTATTTAAGGACAACCTTAGGGACTCTCACTGGCTTGGGGAAATCGTTAGCAACGAGGATCCTCAAAACATGGGACGTTGCCGCATTCGCGTGTTCGGAAAGTTCGATCTGATTGCCGATGTGGATCTACCATGGGCTGCACCATGTACTAACAACATGCACGGTCAATTCGCTGTCCCAAAGGTCGGTGACATAGTTTCGGTGCGCTTCGATAATGGAAACCTATATCAACCAATGTATTGGTTTCAAGTGCTTCAGGACAAAGATATGGCGGCCAAGGTGGCTGCAAACGGAGCCCTTAAAGTTGTTTCATTCTTTTACGATCCTGATAGAATGCAATTCTATTGGGCTGCGGATGAAGGTTTGAAGTTGATTACTACTGAGGGTGACGGTGAAATTAATGTACCAGATATTCTACATCTTGTAGGAGGTTCTGGGGGTGCAGAAGAGCCTGCAGTTTTGGGTGATAAAAATGCACGAGTGTTAACCGATATCATTGGCGAAATTAAGGCTATTCAAAACCAAATTGCGACATTCGCTACGGCGTTTACGACGGCAGCCGCTGCTGGTGCACCATTGCCTATTTTTAGCGCAGCACCATTTGTTGCGGCTGCAGCTGCGTTACAAGCCCAATCAGCAACCGTAACTGCAACTGTCAATACGTTAAACACACCTGCAAAAGCAAACGTTGCTTCCACTAAATCAGATAACGTAAGAGTCAATTAATCATGTCAGACAAAATTACAGGTAATAATACCGGTGTTGGAAGTGCTACCGATGGTAACGGTGGTAATAACACCAATACCGAAGGTACTGGTCAAACGCAGGGCGGAGGAGGCGGAAGCACATCGACTACATCGTCTCCAACGGGTCCTAAAAACTGGAAAGACGAGGACAAAGAGATTAGAGAAAAACTAAAAGCCAATCAGTTCGGTACAAGCACCGTTGAATGGTATCAAACAGTTCTAAATGCTTTTTCTTACAAAACTATTAAAGATACTAAAACTTCTAATCCAAATAAAGATCTTCAGAAGATACAAGAAGAGGCCAAAAACGAGTCTCTCATTAAACTTCAAGAATTGGCATTTATTTTAACCTTGGCCATGTCAAAAGCAGCTAGTTCTGCTGTTGATACTGCATTAAAAGCGGCTGACAAGCGCTACAAGAAAAAGTAATATATAATCTATCAATCATTTATTCACCTTTAATTAAACATTAAATGAACTCCAATCAAGAGAACGATTCTACTAAAGGAAACGGTCAAAAAAATCAAAAAAGACAGCGACTAAGCAAAAAACAAAGCATCGCTGTCGAGCAGCAAGAAGAAATCCTAGACACTGTCATGGATTTAGAAGCTGACGACGATTCGAACAAAGATTCTAACGATTTCATCCTATCAAACGGAGAATTCGATTGGGACGGTTACGAATCTTATCACAACACTAAACTTAGGGTCAACACTCGAATCAAGACTGCAAGTCACAAGGAAATCGTGTATTCTCACGAACCTTATGCCCAAGAAATGTACAATATGTTATCTGATGTACAGTTCCAGGAATCTATGGCAGAATTGACAGTCGGTGGCGTCGAAACTGGTAAGATCTACACCATGTCGGAAAGATGGGCTACAGTTGACATCGGCTATCGTGAAATGCTGTACATCGATCTATCTAGAGAAGACAAAGACGTGTTAGCTGATTTGCGCCCAGGTGATGAAGTTTCAGTTAAGGTTTTAAGCGATAAAACTGATGCTAAAGAGTACGCAGTTGCTTCCATTTCGGAAGGTACAAAACAACGTATATTCGCTGAGCTTAGAGTTGCGGCAGAAGATGGCGGTACAGCATACTTAGGCACTGTTAAGGAAATGATCCCAGGTGGTGGTTACATTGTTAGTGTACAAGGCATCAACTGTTTTATGCCAGGTTCACTTGCAGGCATTAATAAATTGCACGATTTCACATCTATTGTTGGTACTAAAATGTACGTTGTTCCTGATTCATTCTCAGCTGCTAAAGGTACGATTGTAGTTTCGCACAGAAAATACTTACAAGCGATGATTCCTAACGAGATTGCTAATCTACAGGAAAACATGGATCAAGATATCACGGGTAACGTAACTGGCACTGCCAAATACGGTGTATTCGTAGAGTTTAATACATGTTTGACCGGTATGATTCACATTAACGATCTAGGTCCTGATTTGTTTGAACGCCACAAGGCACAACAGATCGCTCCTGGAGAAGAAGTTACATTTAAGATTAAAGAGATTGTTACTAATGAGAAGATCATTTTGACCCAAAAGGAAAAGGTTGAAGCCAGAGTTGATAACTCATGGGAAGAATTCACTAAAAATCTAAAAGTACCGATGTTGGTTGAAAACGCAAGCATTAGATCTATTAAGGACTATGGTTTGTTCATCGCAGTTCACGGTTCAGTGGTTGGCATGGCTCACATCTCTGAGTTCCCAGAAGGCACAGCACTGAAAGACACTTTTACCAAGGGTCAAGAGATTGCGGTTGAAGTTACTAAAGTTGACGAAGAGACCAAAAAGGTATTCTTGAAGGTATTCGGAGCATAATCTAAATACTAATATATTCACAGGCTCTGGTACTTGTATCAGAGCCTGTTTTTTTAGGCCCTTCTCACGCAGATATATACAGAAATAGAAATGCGCACATCTATATGTTAAACGAGGCAAACAAGGACATTCTCTTAAAGGCTTTCTGCGGTATTGAGTTTGAGTTTTATTCAAATTACGATGTCGAGACAACTGCTAAAATGGTAGGTGAAGTTTTAGGTAGAAAGATTCGCGTTGAGGAAAAAGCACACTCAGATTTTGTACCATCTGATAGAGAATTTAAGATGGAACCTGATTTGTCAGGCGGCGCCGGATTGATTGAAATGGTAACTGGTGCTTTACCATACTCGGATGCCAGACTTACGATCATTAAAATGTTAGAATGGATCAAAGTCAATGGTTACACAACCGATAGAGCCGGTATTCACCTAAATGTATCGTTTGATAAGAAATATGTAGGTTCAAACTTCATCACTCATATGAACACTTTGAAGTTTATCTTGGACTTCAAAGAGGATCAGGTTTACAAGTTCTTTCCACAGCGTAAGGATCTAGTTTATGCTAAATCCATCAAATACATTTTGCCTAAAAACGAACTGTTTAACTTTGATGAAAATCACATTTCAAAACAGCAGTTCAAATATCCAGATACTAAGTATTACGGTGTAAACTTTTTGAAGCAGAACGACGGTTATCTGGAATTTAGATATCTTGGTGGCAAGGATTACGAAAAGAAAGCTTCTACAATTCTACACCTATTGGATAACTTTCTTATTCAATTGTGGAACGCTTGTCAAAATAGCGATCTAACAGAATTAAATCGTCTTGAACTAAGGAGAATTATGGCTAAAATGAAGCCAATATATGCTCTATATAAAGATCATAGACACTTCGACCAGTTCAAAAACATTAATTTTACACTAGATCTAAAAAATCACGGTGAGACGATAGATATGTTTTGGGACCAGATTAAATACCAAGTGATTGCGTTAATCACTCAAGGTGGTTTAACAGAAGGTCACATTAATTACGACACTGACAGGTCTAAGGTACAGGTTGCAGATGGTAAACTACTAGGTGCTCACGGTTTGTCGAACTATGAATTCGTTGATTGCGAATTTAGAGGTGAAGCTAAATACAGCGATTTTTATCGCTGTAAGATTGAAGGTTCTGATGTCGATGGATGCAGCTTGTATCAATCATCTAGCGTTAAGGACTCTAAAATCAAATCATGTTACACACACTCTAGTGTAGCTGCTGAAAACTGTTATGTGTTTGGCACAGATAGCATTTTCAAAGGTAAAATGAAGGGTGGTATCTTTAGAGAGGGTAACTACAGCGAAAAAACAGCACAATTCGACGGAACGGAGATTGTGAATTCAAATAAAATACAATAAAAATGGGCGACATTTTTGAAGGCAATCTAAACGATTTAACTACACCGCCATCGTATGATCCTAACTGTCTTAACGATTTTATCGACGAGATTGGCAGTTATGTGACAGGAGCGTGTATGATTCCTATGAATCTACCAAGGTCTGAGGTGTACAACATTATTAAAAGAGCCAAAAAATGGTTCTACAAGAGTTATGAGTATTCTGTTACCGAGAACTTCTTGGTTATTCCAAAGGAGGCCTTTAATACTGATCATTTCAAGCAAAGAAGGGCCTTAACTTTACCGGGTGAGAATCCAGCAACTGGGGGTAACGAAGTATATTCGGTGTACGCTGTTGCTGAAGTCGGTTCACGTTACGGTGCAGGTTCGTCCATTACCTTTACAACTGGTGATTTTGATATTCAAAGAGCTCTTTTTGGTTCACTACACTCTGGCGGTTCAAGCATTGTATCCGGTGCAGAGAACTTGCAGTATTATGTAATTAACGAATCATTCTTTGATATGGCTCGCCAGATCCTAGAAAATCCACTGTCGTTCCATTACTCACAACAGACACACGAACTTAAGTTCACTGGTCAAACGCCATACAGGGATACTATTTTAGAGATCTACGAGACTATTCCTGATTGCGCCCTGTTCGGTGACGAGATATTCTTTAGATATGTTGCAGCTAAGGTCATGATTTCTCTTGGCCAAAAGCTTGCTATCTTTGGTTACAACTTACCAGGCGGTGTTACTGTTAATGCCGATATTATTCAATCAATGGGTCAAGAAGAATTGGATAAAGTAGTTGAAGAAATCAAGAATGACGAAGGCACCGACTGGTGGTTCCATTCTTAAAATGATATATAAACATAGCAATGGAATTCTACGTAAAGGCGGCTGGAGACCCAAACTTTGATCCTACATCGATTCATTCTGAGAGTGAAATCGCGATGTTGATTACACAACTGGAAACAGTTATGTTTACTAACAAGGGAGAAGTGCTTGGAGAACCTGGTTTTGGTGCTAATTTAGAGCATCTAATCTATACGTTGAACTATAACGAGGGCTCAATACTGTCTGAACTAGAAAAACAGATTGATCTATTTGTACCATTAGCTAAAAAATATAATACCAATGTTTCGGTTGCTTTTTACAAAGGAACTGTTAGAGACATTGCACAAATTGACATCGTGATTGATAGCAAATATCAAGTGGGTGTTTACATAAATTAAGAAGACGTGGCAAATGGCTGAATTTAATTTTATCAATACCGCTAGGATCAAGGCTAGTGAAATCCAACAAGATGCTAGAACGTACTTGAGCAGGGTTTATGGTCGGGCCGAGTCTTTGTTTACTTCAGCGTCTCCATTCGCACAGCTCGTTAAGGTTGCATCAGAAATGACGCAGCTTATTCTTTTATACTTGGAAGATTCAACAGTAGAGCAAAACATTATGACTGCTCAGCAACCTGAGTCAGTTTACGGCTTGGCTAGACTTACAGGTCACGATCCAACTAGGGGTTTCTCGGCACTTGGCGAGATAGAAGTCTCTTGGAAGCCTGGTATGCAAGACGACATCCAAGGCGATGCTTTATACATCAGACAAAATAATCAGATCAGAAGCAATAACAACAACTTGATTTATTTGCTAAGATCTTCAAACGATATTACGCCGATTCTAAAGAACGAAAGAGCTTACATTAAGTTTCCGATTGTTCAGGGTGAGACTCAAACACAAACTTTAACTGGTACCGGCGATCCTTTCCAAACATTCAATATTCAAACCAACGGCTCTACTGCACACGATAGAGTTTCTGTTTCTGTCAACGGTGAGACTTGGAGAATCTACGATTCCCTTTACGATATGCAGGCTGACACTAAGGGTGTGATTGTTAAGACCGGTGTTTCGGGAGGTCTAGACCTATTTTTTGGTAATGGCAATTTCGGTATGATGCCAACTTTGGGTTCAATCATTTCCGTAGAGTACATTAAAACTAAGGGTTCAGCTGGTAATCTGGGTGATGCTAAAGATTTGACATTCAAGTTTGTTGATCCAGCTTACGATGCTTTCGGTAACGAATACGATCTAAACAATTTGTTGCAAATCAGAGTAACTGCTGCCCCTAAAATGGGTGCTAATCCGGAGTCATTGGAGTTCACTAAACTGATTGCACCGTTGATGTCTAAGTCATTTGTGTTGGCAACACCAGAGAACTATGAGCACTTCCTGGCGCGTTACAACATGTTCTCTTACATCGATGCATACAACTTGACTGATGATCAGTACTTGGACGATGACAATGTGATATACTTGTTCTTGTTGCCTGATGTTAAGTCTAAATTAAGCTCAAACCATGATTACTTCTCAGTGCCTAAGGAAGAGTTCTTCTTTATGCAAAGCGAGCTTGAAGGTATTAGAGAAGCCATTGAACTTTCGGGTCAACAGATGGTTACGACTGAAGTATCATTCGTAGAGCCTAAAGAAAAACTTTATGCAATGAACGTTTGGGTTCGTCACTTTGAAGGTTTTGACGAAGTGCAATTGATGAACAAAATTAGAGCTAAGATTTCAGAATATCTGTTCTCAATCACTAGAAGAGACAGATTGCCAAAATCAGACATCGTGGCTCTATTAGAGGGCGTCGATGGAGTCGATTCGGTTAACGTACAGTTCATGTCTAAGAATGAACAAGACGCTTTAAGAACTGGTTCTTATACGGTGACTCAAACTACTATCACGCCTCAAACTCCGGTTCTTGAAGACGTCGGTAACGGTAAAAATCGCATCATGTTCTTCAAAAAGACAGTAACATCAAATACTGTCACTTTCGAACCGGCATCCGGTATTCCAGTGGACGTTAGACAAGTTGTAACGGGTCTGGATGAATTCGGTGATATCGTGTTGGGTAAAGAAGAGGTAGCAATGTTTAGAGGCGGTTGGGTTGATAGAAGTAATTCACTAATTACTGATGCAGTTAAGATCGGTGAAGCAGCTGCGTTATCGATCAGCTTCTCTAAGCCAATTCCAAGATCGGTTTATACTAAAATTCAATCTGCAAATAGAAAAGCACTATAATGGCTGACGAATTATATAAAGGGTTATACAAATACAGACTTGGTAAGAAGTACGATCTTGCTAAGCACGCTAACGATGGTAAGCTAAACGAGGGACGTGACTATTCTACCGATCTGTTTTTCAAATCTGTATCTACACACATTCAGAGAAATCAAACTATGTTTGATGTAATTGTATTCATCCAAGATTTGTTCGTAACCATGGTTAAAGCCGTAGCGGGCCTTAAGATTTACAAATCGTTTGCTACGCCAAAAGACTACTACAGAACTAAGTAATGAGATACTCAGGTTTAAGGTTTTTTAATGGTACAAACTCTGAGATCCAATTAGAGTACGATTCAACGTTAGAAAAGTTCACCGGAAGCATTCATATGAATGAGGTTTCGACCGGTCTTTTTGAAGTTGTAACTCTGTTTGTGCTTGAAGAAGCTGTTGGCCCTTACGGGGCCCCAGTTCTAATTAAGCCAATCGGTTCAGGGGTTACATCTTCAAAGTTTGGTTTCGAGATGTTCGATACCAATTATACTAATAAGAACATCAATCTGTTGACAGCAACCGTTGTCAACGGCGAACCTTATGCTAACATTGAAACTGTAATTGAATCTGAGGTTCAAGACAATTCGGTGGCAGTTTCAACAACAAACGGCATCCATACAGTTGGTACTTCGTATGCAAAAGAAGCCCTGCAGGTCAACATCGGTCTGAGATCAGAAGATGAAGGAACACACTTAAGGTTCCTTAGAATTTACGACACGATCGATGATCACGACATTGCTATTATTTCTATTTACGGAGAAACTGTCGGTGAAGACGAAAGACTTCAAGTCCTATTGAACAATTTTGGAGCCGGGGTTTCAACGGCCGATCAGTTTTTATTCAAGGATCACGACATCAATGAAGTTGCAACCGACTGGAAATTAATTAATGCTAAAAGAAAAGAGCTTTTATTAGAGCTTTCAAATATCAAACCTTTCGTCGGTACTTACAAGGCGCTTGTCAACGCTATCAAGTTCTTTGGTTACAATAACCTTACACTAAAAGAGTACTGGTTGGTTATTGACGACAGATCACCGATGTTCGGTAAAATGAAAGCGTTTGAAGTACCTAATTCTTCAAAGGGTGCTTACGTTGAAAACAAGATTAAGGGCATTCAATTGCCTTCATCAACATACAAAAAGACTTCAAGATTCGGTCTGTTCTATAAGATCAATACGCCTAACGGTCAATTCGACGAATGGGATATTCAACAAGTTGAAGAAGTCTTTGATTTTACACCGGACGAGGTATTGATTAAGCTGTACGGCTTAAAGTCAAAACTACAGCGCGAGTACTTGCCGTTACATGCAAAGATTATCGATGTAATCGGTGAGGGTGACTTCTTTACTAATTACAACACCAATATTTGGAACAATCAAAATGCCATTTCGGTTGTTAGCGGAGGCGTTGAGCCCAATATAGAAATACATCAGGAAGATCCTTTTATCGAAGACCTGACAAAGGTTTCAACACTTTTTACGGGCAAGAGCCAAAACTTCGCCGCTTTGAACGCTACCGATATGGCAACCATATACACTGATACTGGGGCTTTCTACACTGGCTACTACAATCTAAACAGATCTACTTTCCAGGGTTCAGCCGAAGGACTTCCAGTCGGTGCACCAGTCATGCTAGAATGTACTAGCTTTGACGACACTTGGGACGCAGCTGAGTTCACATGGAACGATGCTGAATCTTATATCACTTGGGAAAATTGGTGGAAACGTAACGTTTACGAACTAAGATGGTACATCAGTGGTCCTAAAAATTGGTCACAGACCATTATCGGTCCTATCGACGATGTACTAAAAATCGCAATAGCTCTACCGTATAAAGGAACTTACGAAGTTAGGTTCGAACAAGTGGATCTATTCAACAGCGTTACAGTCTTACCAAAAGCCGGAACCATTGAAGCCAAGATGAAAGAGGTTGAAATTTATGGAGTCTACAGATGGATGGACAAAGAGTACTACGATTGGCAAACATCTAACTTTAAGTGGGGTAAGGCTGGCGGTTCATGGGGATTTCCACAACAAAATGATGATACGGTTGATCAAGAAATCGGTACACTGTATTTGACTCTTGATAGGGCTAACTATCTACATGACGAATCTAAGGGCATCAACTTCTCAATGGTTAGAAGGTATGCAGATTTGTCTTCGCCGACTGGTTTCAGTGAAACGGCCGGTCCATACTTTTGGAGAAACCTAAAACCACACACGTGGAACGATGGCAAACATACATGGTGGGATGCCACAAGAGTTGGTGCTGATTTAGCGGCTTCTTTTAAGATTATTAAGGCCGATGCGGGTTCAACCTTCACTATTGAATATCGCGATTACAATACTAACACTACGCTATACGGATCTCATGTTATTTCTAATGATCTAAATGATCCCTTTTTAACGAACGAATTTCAGGCAGCAGCCGATGATTTGAATGCATCTACCGATCCAATCATATCTAAGTTTACATACAATCCTATATTCTTAGATACTCCGCCGGCCGATGGTAGCATAGATCCAGGCATTGATCAATGTTTATACATTCTAGCGGTGGGTAAAGAGTATTCGAAATCTTATGATTTTGAAGATGTTTACGAGTCTGTTCCAAGTACTGGTATTGTACTTATCGATGCTAAGATCAATTACGTCGCATACAATCCAACATTCAATGACGTACAGATTGCTGAATCACACGCTGAAATTGAGATGTTAACACACATGACATTCAGTGCAGATAAGTCAATGATGCCTGGCAAACTTAAATACGCTTGGAAATTACAAAATAACAGTCAAGATGTGACTGATATATACTATGATGATAAGTGGTTAACATACCTCTTCGAGCGCAAGGGAGACTATACTCTTGAGCTTGAAGTTACCGATGTTAACGGAAACACTAATAAATTAGTCAAAAACACACTAACAGTTAAATAAAAATAAACTTCAAATGGCGACAATCACAACAATTCAGGGTACTGACAGCCTTTCGGCTTCTAGAGTTACGTTGAACGATAATTTTACAGCTATCAACGACGAGTTGAACACTGTAACTGCGCTATTGGATCCTGTTACTGGCAATCTATCTGGCGTCGTAGGCGCTGAGGTTGAGACACTATCAGTTAAAGGTGGTACCGCTGCAGAATTTGCTGCAACAGGTAACACCCTAACGGCTGATACTCAGGTTGACGGTCTAATCCAATTCAATGACGCAGTCGTTTACGACGTAGAAGCTGTTGCAGTTTCTATGCCTGCTGCGCTAGCTTTCACAAGTTCAACGTATGTCGTTGATTCAGGTGCATCTCCGATTACTCTAAATAATGCGGAAGCTGGTCAACAAATCACAATCATCGCGGATGGCGGTACAGTTTCGGTTGCAAACCCGACTGACGTTGCAGGTGTTACTACTTCTATTGTCATTGCACAATACGGTACGCTAACCCTAAGATTTATCAACGGCGATTGGTATGTTGTAGGTTCATTCCTAGCAACTATCGTTTAATAAAGGTTAAAAGTACAATACAAGCATAAATGGCTACACCACTAGTAAGAACGGTTCAAGAGCAGGGAGGCACGATGTTTGCTTTCGCTTCGGCCGCAAGAGATTTAACAAGAGCACAGGGAGACCCAGACTTAAAGTTTGAGTTCTCCCATTACGCATTATTGGACCTTCCAGAAATTAATGCGGCCGCTGTAGAAAACTCTATTAAGTGGGAAAACCTATATGAAGGTGCTTCAGCATGGTCAGCGCCTACTTTGTCATTAAATGACAACGAAAACTGGTCAACAGCTTTTCAAAACTATGCTCTAAACCTGGAAGAGATCATTCGTAACGATGACGATTTTGATCCAACTCTTTTCCAAAGCGATGCCGAAAAGATCTTCTTTAAGTTCTTGATGGCAGTTGATGCTATGAGAATCAGATCTGCAAGCAATTCTGAAGCCATTTCATCAGCTTCTAGATACACTGAACTTGATACTGCTGATGGTACTGGTTCAGACTACACCAGAATCATCAAGTACCTTGGTACCGTAGATGTTATTAACGACAAGAACTACGCAGCCAACACGTACCAGGAAGTCTTTATTAATGTGCCTTCTTCGGTTGGTTATACTCCGGTGGTTCTTCTAAAGGATCAGACTTATAATACAACCAGTTTAACTGTCTATCCTGATACAAATATTGAAGGAAGATCTTCACACCCGGCCGGTTTGAGCATTTTGTCTCTACACGATATCGATGGTTTGTCGCCAGTCTATGATGTTAATACGACCGCAAACCCGGCTGTCGGTATTGATTGGGAAGAACAAAACTACTATGCAGTTAACGTTAACTCTTCAATCAACACACTACACGACTTCTCACAAAGAGGTGGTAACTTTAGCTTCAATGCTGTATTGGTTTATTACGATGTTTATTCGCAGACTAATCCAGCAAACAGAGCAACAAACCTTTACGGTATTTTATTGCTAGACCAGTTTCAGGACGGTAACATCAGAGAGCTTATTAAATACAAGCCAAATTCGGTTACAGGTCTAAACGGTAACGCATACTCGTTGAAGCTTAACATCAAGTACAACACTTCGTTGGACAATGTTGGTGTTGAGAATACAATCAACGACTTTACAACGTTCTCAATGGACCTATTCTTTGATACTACATCAGTCCTAGAGAATGCAGCCAAGTTACTTATGCAAGCTAACGATAGATACGCTAATCTTTTCGATAGGCTTGCAGTAATGGAGAACATGGTTCTCTCTTCAGAAGACGCTCAGGAAATGTCAGCGCAACTTGCAGCCCTACAAACTCAAGTAGAGAATGCATCGCTGAACTATGCTGACGAAGCTTCGCTATTAGATATGATCACCGAGATCAACAGAAGGATCAACCAAATTATCGACGGTACAATTCCAACAGAGGTTCAGTACAATACTAACGTAATTGCTGCAGGCCCTGGTATCGCAGTTGACAAGTCTGTACCAAACAAGATCAGAATCGACAATGCGAACGTCGGCTACCAACTACTGCCAATGTTTGAGGGCTTTAATGCTACTAAAACAATGGGTACAAAGATTACTTCGTACGATCCCAATAACGCAACAGTTAACGGCATCTACGTTAGACTAAAGCCTTTCACTAACATGATGAGAGTGCCTTTGAGCTCTACAGTAGCTTCTGATAATATCAATATATACATAGACGACACTTTAACTAGATGGTCAGAAGGTCAGGTTTTGAAGCTTGTATTTGATTCAAACCTAAATATGGATGGTAACAACATCAACATTTGGACCAACAAATTGGGTCCATGGGAACAGGTAGCAACACTATACGGTTCCGAGTTGACATCCAAACCTTACATCGAAATTGTGTGTACAGATAAGACAAATCTAACGTTCGCAACAGACGTATTAAGATAAGATGGCAAACAACAGTATTTCACAAATCATTCGTCAGTTTCTGGAAATGAACCAGAACACTTTGGAATCTTACGAAAAGGTTTCCGAAGCTATCACAACTGATAAGAAATCAGTCACGGTTGACCTGTTCGATCAGAACGGTAATCTAAAGACTGTCCAAGTTCCTGCGTTTGGTTACTTGAAAAGAGAGATCGAAAGATTGGATCAAAACTTCAAGTCTTTGTCCGGTCTTGGTCAAGGTGATGCTGCTGTTAAAATGGCCGATGGCACGTTTAGACAGATCCAAAAGTCTAAGCTAAAGACTCCGGCTGCTAACGTAACATCAGTTGCTGCGCCAAACACATTTGTTAGCAAGACTAACCATTTCTTTGAATCATTCTTAAACCCATTATTGTCTATTCAGTTGGACGTTGCAGGTCAAGTACCAGCAGATACTGAAAAGATCAAGGTTAGAAGATACATCATTGACTCGATGGATGCTGCTTCTGTAGAATGGTTTAACGGTAATATCAAAGGCAATGATAACCTGGGCGTTACTGCTTTTATTTCAAACTTGGAAACTAACAACGTTAGTTATCTAGTTGACGAAGAAGTTATTGATGCTCCAGTTAGATCAATCCAATACTTCGGTTCTTTTGACGTCTCTAAAGTTAGAACGGCCCAGCGCAATGCAGTTGTTGATGGCGTTTCTGTAACCAAGACGGTTAAACTTTACACGCTAAACAAGCTGTCTTACTCTGACGCTAAAAAGAGCCTAACAGATACTGAGTTACTAAAGATCAACGACGAGTTGATGGTAAACTCGGGCACTGCATCTACTAAATACAGAGTTGTAGCAATCAATACCGATACGCTTGAGGTTGAACTTTTATTACTAGAGGGTTACGAAGCCGTCAAGGTCGGTGCCAATCAACTAAAAGTATACAAGAACAAAGAGGCTTACTCGACTATCGACATCAACGTTGGTTTCGATGAAAGAGTTGCAATCTTCATTAAGCCAGTCGATCCAGACTCAAACCTAGAGGCCGAGCAGTGGTCACCTGGTTCTGCGATTTACACTAACGAACTAGTTATTACTCTACCAAACGGTGCAGTTCAAACGCTAGCACAGTATTATAAAGAGCAAGTTGCTGACTTTGGTCAGTTGATCAAAGCACTAAAGGACGATTCGATCCCACCAGCTACGCTTGGAGTCACTCCAGGCGCTCCAGCGCTTGATGCTAATAACTTCAAAGTAACTCAGATCAATGCGCACCTAACACAGAACAGTGCGTTCCAGAAGATTAAGGACTTGAATGCATCTAAGGTGACTGCTGAGGAAAACCTTAAGAAGCTTGACGAGGACATCTCAGCTAGAAGATCTAAACTAGCCGTAACAAACTTTGTTACTAAAGTTTCTAAGGACAGAGAGTCTAACGAATTGAATTCAGCTCTAAACCAAAGAGCAGCAGAGTCTAAATTGTACTCTTCTTTGGTCAATGAGATTATGGCTCTTTCGAACGCTTCGGCCGTTAAGTCAACTTCGGCTAAATATAGAGTAAGAGGTTTCTGGGCTATTCCTGAGGCTAAGAAGTCAGCCGATACAATCGATCAACAGATCGTTCAGTTCAAAGTTCAATACAGATACCTGTCATCCGATGGCAACCCAGCGCCAATCACTCAACTTGAGTTTTCTGACAGAGACAAGAAAAAGACGGCTGCTTTCTCAAATTGGAACGAAGTTGAAACTCCAGTTAGAAAGAGAGTTAAGGACGAGGCAACCGGCAAATACTACTGGGACTCTGAAAACGTCGAAGACGGTCAAGCAATCAACATCAATCAGTTGGATATTCCAATTCAAGAGGGTGAAGTTGTTGAGATCAGAATCAAGTCGGTTTCTGAAGCTGGATGGCCAGCAAATCCGGTTGAATCTGATTGGTCAGAAGTTCTAAGGATTGAATTCCCAGAAGGAACGCAGGCAACCCAGTCTACGGTTTCTATTATCGATGACAATTCTAAAGAAGTTGCTGTTGTTAAGGTACTTGACGAACTAGAAGCTAAGGGTCTTTATACTCACTTGGCTGATTCGTTCAATGTTAACGAAAAGTACTTCTCTCACGATGCTTCTTCGATTGCTTCTGGTTTCCTATCACCAGAGCAAACACCGATCAACCTGTTTGATAAGCTAATTGCGATGCAACAAGAGATTGATAGACTAAAAGCACAAATTGAAGGTGCAGTCGGTGAACTTAAGGTTAGACTTGAGTTCGAAGACGGCGTTTCACAAGAGTTACAAAATAACACGGTCAATAACATTTTTGCAGGATACTATACTGACGAAGTTAAAGACCTTCAAACTAAGAAAGGCCACATTGTTACTAAGAGCTTCAAGTTGATTCTTGAAAACTCTAAGGCAACTTCACTTGAATTGATTTCAAGACTAACTGGCGATAGAAGTCAACAAGCTTGGGCTTCGGGCGCAGCACCTAGCGACGGTGGTAACCTATTCAGTGTTAACCCATCTGCTATTGCTGCCGATGTAAATGTCGCGGGCGATGCTTACTACACAGGCGAAGGTCGATACGATTTGGTACCTGTACAGTATCAAAATATGAGCGGTGTACCGGTAGCTGATTACTTTAACGATACGCCGTATCAATCCGGTCAATTGAGAGGTCAATTCTTGTATTCAAGATACAAGAACGTTGCTAACGATGGAATTCTGTATGCAACCGAAGACGTTGAACCATTATACTCAGGCCCTAATATGCCTTACGAGTATGAGATGGAAGACGTAAACTCTTACACAAGAACTACTTCTTCGGGTCCAGTATTTTGGGACTACGGTATTGGTAGCGTAGATTCTTTCGATCTAGTTAATGAGGTGGGTGGTCAAACACTTTACGATGCGGGTCTATTCCTACACGTCGATCACCCTGCAATCGCTGCAACCACAACTTACGGTGATCTTTACGGTAACGGTAGATTTGCAATGGCTAAAACAGCTGTTAAGAAAGCGACAGATACCAACGGTAACCGACAGACTGCCTTTTACCACGACACAGTTCTTGGTAGATCTGTTAAAATGTCATTTGAACCAAATGATCAATACCTATTGGGTGGTAAGTCTTGTGGAGCATACCTATTCTTATCTCCGTTGTCAATCTCTTCTCTATCGGTCGATGCTGATAACAACACTGGTAAGAAAGTTATTGGTGGTAATGCCTCGGTTTCTATCGATGTCATCTTCCAATATAGAATGACTGACTATGCTGGTACTTCAACATCTGGTACTGGTTACTTAGGTGGTATTTCATCAACATCTCTTTCAAACTTATCTTACTCTAAGAGAATTGGTCTTGACATCTTAGATTCGGCAGGTTCTGCTTTCAAGATTGATCTAGAGGTGTTCTCAAAATACAAACCTTAATAGCTGTTCTGGGTGTTGGATATATAAGCCAAGCGCTTAACAACATTCATCCATTTAATGGCTAATAGCATTAATTTTGACGTTTATTCCAATTCATCTGAGAACAAGTCTCAAACTGTTCTAAGAACCAATCCTGATTTAACATCTAATGTTAAATTAGTTGTTGATTCTGATGGCAGTTTATATCTTGATAGCATCAGTGCGAACCGTGTTTTGGCCAACAAAAGGTACAAGAAGTACCCGTTGGATCAAAACGGGCACTATGCTTACGACTTAGCTAAATTTTATAAAGACACTCCAACCGACAGGGTTTTTGAAACTCTAAGAAGAGACTCTGACAATTCAGTTTATAGAGACTACGAAAAGCAATACGAGGAGCAATACCAATACGGTGCTAGGTTAAATGAGTCAAAGTTGTTTCAAGACAACATCAGATTCACAGCCCCGCTCTGGTTAGATAAGGAACTACCTGGTTATTTTATTGTATATCGCATCGATGAACCAGTTTCACAGGTTGCGTTGACAGATTCGTACGATGGCATCAATGCAAGGGTGATGCAAATGTTGAAGAATGCTACAATTGTTAAAGCGTTCGATATGGGTAAAGGGTCCCAAATCGGTAAGTACTTGAACAACTACGTAAATGATGCTAAGTTCCCATACGCTCCGTTAACTATTTCGTTTGATAGAGCTGACAAAACATCTTGGAACGGTATAGATTTGGTTAAAGGTGGTTTCGCTTCAAAGGGTGAATACATTTACACTGATTTAGTCGAGAAGGATCGCCAAGAAATTCTAAACAATCAGTTTATTACTGAAGGTTTTAAGCGCAATAAAATGGTATGCGCAAACCTAATCAACATGGAATTCATTTTTGACGATCCAAATGTTGAGGCATACGATGTTAACAGGTACGTAGGTTTCTACGTCAGGGCTCACGAAGAGGGTGGTTTCAAAGCAATTGAGTATCGCAAAGAAGTTCTAAGGGTAGACGCTGGTTCGATCTATTACAATCATACATTACCGATTGGTTTGTTGGCAGAAGATATGTTGCCGGACTCAGAACTTGATCTACCGACAATGAACTGGGTCAACAGCCGAGGTGAATACTTCCATATTGCAAATCAAGATGCTGGTCCATACAGACTAAAGATATCTGGTTTTGACGGTAAAGAATTCGGCGGAAAGGTTAAAAAGAAAGAAACTCTTGAAATTCATTCTTCCCTACCGGCCTTAAAAGACTTTATCAAACTTAAAGTTGTTGATAATCCGGTTTCAGGTGAAAGATGGGTTATGGCTTCAAAGAGCGAATATCTAAGCAATCCAGACATTAATGCATTTACTGTTACTGCTGAAAATACAGCAGCTGGTACTGTTGATGGTGTTAAGTTTTCTAAGAACGGAAAACCAGAACAAGTAGCATACGCATTTGCTCAAGCTATTGGAAATATTGAAGACAATCCGTTTTCAGTTAAAGTTGATGGTGTTAACATTGTAATTGAGCATAATTCTATCGGTAACAGGCTTTATAGATCCTTCTTCGCTGAACTAAATACAAATATTAGTAACTCTATTAGCGTTGTCACCGGTGAATACGATAACACTACGCAATATTTGGAACTGGGTGCTTTATACGCAGACTGGAACGCTTATTATCCAATAGGCGGTTCTGATGCTGGTGTAGGTTTCCTAGTTAAAGAGAACGAGATCGGAGACATTGATACAAATACTTACGTTAAAGCTGGTGAAAAGTACGTTCAGATTGTAGATGTTGTACATGATCCATACTATTTTGATTTGTACAGAGTTTGTTTGAGAGCAAACAGATTGAATCCAAACTTGTTGTATGCGACTTCTACTAACTTATACGTTGATGATTATTTCACATACGGTAAGTTTGAAGCATTTGATTTTATTGACTTGGATTTCGATTTTCATTCAACGCTACACAGTCAATCTAAAGAGCTTCTTTACGAAGGTGGAGATTACGTATCTAAAACGACAGACTATCACGTTTCAGATCCTACAAAATTAATAGAAGATTGGGACACTTATTTTAAGCAACTTGAAGGCGTTAAACAAGCTGTGACTCCAACATCTTCTGGTATTGTAACTATCGAAAGCGAATACGATAGATTACAAGAAAACTATTTGAAAGAGACATCTACGGTATCAAGGGTTGTACCGACCATCAATAAGTGGATGTACAAAGATGCGGTTAATGTAAGAGAAAACCCATATCTATTAACGGTTAGCGAAGCATTTGGTACAACTAACTTCGCACCAAACTTAAGAATTTCCGGGCGTGATCCACAGAACCTAACTCACGAGTGGTTCTATATTTACAATATGCCAGACTATTTGGCATCTACACCAGTTGATCAGGTTGAGTTAGCAAAAAGTCTTTATAGCTACATTCAACCCGATGAAAGCATTGCTTTCAACCTAACAGCTCTGACCAGAATCGATGAAAATTGGTTTGATAGACTGTTTGTTTACGAGGGTTTAGAGGGGGACACCAATTGGATTTCAGTTAGACCTGAACAAAAATACACTCGTTTCATTAAGGGATCATCAGTGGCCCCTGCAGAAACGATGTTTAGAGGTCTAAAGGTTAAAGCCTTTGGCCGAAAGGAGTTTACTGAGACCAACCCAAGAAACCTAATCAATAGTGCAGACTTTAACGATTATAAGTTTTCTGCGATGATGGTTTACAATTACATGCAGTCCGATGATGCTTTGAGTATTTATGCGGTTCAGAACAAAAAATGGAAGACTGTTACTATTCTTTTTGAAGTCAATTCTAAAGAACAGATTGTTAGTTTTTTGAATAGAAAGGCCCTATATGAAATGTCTAACTTCTTAGAGGATCTGGTACCAACATATACCAACACGTCTTTAGAAGGTTATTTAGATCTTTCAACAGCTTCTACAATTAGTGGTAATGAGACTATAGTTTCTGGTATTGATACTGATTTGGTTAGACAGGTTCAGGTTGACAACGGCGGCAATTACGGTAACATTTATTTTGATTTCGGCGGCTATACGTTTGATATGCCAATTCTAGATGTATTGGGTGATGTTTCTGTTTTAGTTGAAACAAATGCATTGGGGCAAGTTAGAGATATCACTGATACTATATCATTGACTTTAACTAATGTGCCGGTAATCGATTGTCAAGGTATTGATTTCATTTACAACAGTGGCGGTTACAATTTGGCCAAATCAACCTTTGAGATTTTAAGCGCTCAAGCTATTGCTGAATTATTCAATCAAAATGATACCGAGAAGATTCAGTACATTACGGTTGAAGAGGACGGTACTCAATTAGCAAATAGATTTATTCTAAACATCGAGGGCGGTAACGATATCAATAAGACTTCGAGCCTAATTCTAGAATCCGATCCTAACAAACCAAAGAGCTACAAAGTATCGAGTGGCATTGTTGGTTACATTAACACTACAGCGCCTTCTAAAATTGTAACTATAAATAGAATGTCGGGTGATTACACGCCAGCGTTTAGAAGAGTTGTTGCATTTACAGACATTTATAAAGAATATAAGTTAGACAGATCGCCGGTAACTATTGAAGAACTGAAAGCCCATACTTTGTACAAAATTTACAATAGACTTGGTATTGCCTTTGGTTCTTACGGTAATTTTGGTTACGATGACTTTGGTTTGATCAAAAACAACTACTTTCATAAGGTAAATCCTGAGAAGGCAGACGGCATTCTAAAACTAACAAATTCAAGCGACGCCCTACCGGTTTACCCATTGATTAATGAGGTTGCTATCGATAGAAGAAATACAAACGTCTTTAGATCTTCTTGGGAAGACGGTTTTTACGTTAAAAATGATACGCAATCTAGCAGACAATTTGTATTTGGTACCCTGTCTGCTTACGAAGAAAGCGCATTCATGGCTTCAACGTTGAACCTACCAAGGGATGCTTACAACGTAACTGCATACGATGCAATCTTTAGAGCTTCATCGCTTGAAAACATGAAGCAAATCAAGGACATCAAGAACTATTTGGGAGATGCTGTAATATTCGAAGACGATTCCAATGTTTGGATAGATCTTTACTTAAAGAATACGTTAGTCGAACAGATGATTGCAGATGGAGCCGGCAGAAGCATCGTTAAATACGTCAATGCTTCCGATTCTTACGGTGATAAATCAACACTTGAAGACGATATCAAACAATATGTTGAAGTCAATCTTCTAAAACTAATGGGTATAGAAGAAGTTAGAGTGTGGACCAACAAAAGCAAAACTATTGTCGAATCACAGCTTCTAACAACAGATTCTTTATCGAATATACTTAATACAACGTTCGTTGAAGAGAAGAGTTTTAGACTTGAATTCGATACTAACAATCCACTCAACGTGAGGTTAATATATAACAAAAGACCTGGGTTTAGACACCAGTTCTACGTTTACGTAAAAATAAGCAGTTAAAATGGCTATTAACATCAGAGAACTTTTCAATGCTGACAGCGAAAACGTCAGGTTAGAAAAGATCAATTATAATTTCGACCAGATCGTTGCTAACGGTGGTGGTCCTATCGGCTTACAAGGCGCTAAGGGCGATGTTGGTCCTACTGGTGTTAAGGGCCAAAAGGGTGAAATCGGAGATCAGGGCCTACAGGGTCCAGCTGGCATTTCAACCGATTACTTCTATAAGGAAGAACACAGTGCTACACAGGACAGCAATATACTTGTTCCGTTGGCAGATTCGGATCATACTCTATCACCTTCAATGATGTTCGGTGTTTGGACAGACGGCATAGACGTTTCACAGGTTTCTAATTACGATTCAACACCTGTTCTTATTAAGTTTGATAAGGGAATTCACACTGCTGCATTTAGATTGTCTGAAGACGATTTTGATAGCGGCATGGATATCAAATGGGAGAACAACGTTTCAACCTCTGATATGACATTCAACGCTGTTGGTCTTGCAAACCCGGTCAATTATCTTTTCAAGGGTAACTCGATTATCGTAAATGTTGGCGGCGTTAATAAGGTTGTTATGGGTTCTGATTCTACCTTTAATAACAATGCAATCTTCAACTCTGGTCTAAAACTAACAACCGGTGCAGCAGCTAATAAGTTTCTAAAATCAGATGCTTCCGGTAATGCGTCATGGTCAGTTATAGGAACTGCAGTGCCAATCGGTACTATTGTTATGGTTGGACCTTCAGTTCTTGCCAATAATGTTACTTGGAACGATGGCGGTGTAATACCTAGTTTTGTTGGTAGAGGCACTGGAGACTGGGCTGGATGGTATTTCTGTTGGGGTCAAACATGGGGTGTTGGCGGTGCTTCAACATATGTTACTCCTGACTTGAGAGAAAGATATCCAATTGGCTATGCAGGTACAAGCGGTACATTACTTTCAGGCTCTTCAGATGAGGCTAAGTATGCTGCATCTGGTGTCGCAATTCATTCAACATCCGGTACAGCAGGTTATTACGGTACGAATGATATTGATCAGTTGCAATCTAAACAAACAGCCTCAAATCACACGCACAACGTTACGTTTACTCCACAGCCGGCTACTGAACCTGATATTATAGGTGTAGATACTGATTATGCTTCTAATAGTTCGACTACATCAACATCTACTTCAAATGGTCAGACTGTGTCAGATATTACACCAAGATCTGCAGTACTAGGTTTTATGATATACTTGGGTGCTAGTAATTTAGCGTATGGTGCCGTTCAGGGTGGTGGACCTACTAATTAATGATTAATATGATTAAGTTTGACTTAAATAGGGACAATTTAACGTTCATCGGCTTAGTAGTCGTTGTGCTTTTACTTTTGGGCCAATGCAGCTCAAATGCCTCAATGCGCGAAGAAATTAATAGATTGGAAGAAGAAGTTACTGTTACTGAAAATAACTTAAAAGCTAGTCTTGATACTGTTGAAATTGTTCGTAAGAATAACGGTACTATATTGGCTGAAATTTCTGCGTTTCAACTAACAGCTGATCAACTTAATAAGACCAATAAAAAATTGGTAACTGATTATACCAAAGCGCTCGATCTAAACAAGAAACTAAAGGGTGTTAATACTCTGTTGAAGGCTGAAATTGCTAACAAGGATAGTATCATATTTAATAGTACATTGAACGCTGATTCAACATTTTCATTTGCTGATTCAGTGGATTACGGTGAAGGTAATTATAGATATATTTGGGTCAATGGTAGACTTATGAATACTCAAGTCAGCGGTACTATTGACATCGAACAAAAGATAAAATTGTGGGCCGCAATTGAGGAAAAAGATGGTCTAAGAAAATTGAAACTAAGTACTAAGTATCCGTTCGATGATTTTGATTTGCAGGGCATTTCATTAATCAACGATGAGCTTAATATTTACAGAAAAAAATCACGTTGGAACATAAACTTCGGTTTTGGTCTTGGCATAGTGCCTTCAGGTCAAACTGGCTTAGCGGTTACACCTACAGTTGGTGTGATGTTGGGTTACTCTCCGAAGTTGTTACAATTCTAATATAGGGGAATCAAATGGCACAGTCATCAAAATACGCAAGACTTGATCAAGACGTTCTATTGGAATTCTTGTATCACGATCAAACACTAGCAACATTAAGCAATTATCAGATTGAGATCGATGATAATGGTTCTCATGTCTTAGCATTAAATACTACTGCATCGGCATCTGATAGCAGGATGCTAATCCACGAACTGGGTTCTCTTGTGGTTAACTTTGATGTAACTGCAGCTTCTGATAGAATTTTAATCAACGGTTTTGCAAACAGACCATTGACACTTGAAAATGGTAAAACTTATAAGTTTGACGTTTCAGCCCTTGCAGTTCCGGCTAATTTTGAAATCAAAAATTCATCAGGTTTAGTAGTTGGTTCTTTAGCTACTACAACGTATACTTTTACAGCCACTACAAACGGTACCTATACGTATAATTACCCTGCACATTTGGGCGGCCAAATCACCGTTCAAAATACTGCTAATCCTTTGTATGCAACAGCATCTGAAGAAACTGGCAACGATATTAAAACAGGTGCTGGTCAAATAGGCAGATACCAGGCTGTTTTAACCGATGACATTAACGGCTCTCAGTATGCCCTGCTTGATTCAACTAACAATTACATTGATAATAATATTGATTGGACCGGTGATACGTCTTCCACTATCGATATGGCAGATGCCATTGATATACCTTCCAATACAATTACTTACGATACTATTAGACTTCACCTAAGATCGGGTTACAACTTCAGTTCTAGGGGTTACAATGGCTTCTTGATTCAAGTTGCAGTACCAAGAGTTTCGGGCGTTATGTCGTATTTTACTTCAGTAGTTTACCTAAACTATTCAAGTTTTGAGATTCAAAATCCTAAGCCATTCATTCTAGGTGAAACTATGTTCTCTAAGTTCATTGAAATTAAGGTTCCGGCTCTGGTTGATATGGATCCTGATTTTGCAACGTGGTTCTTTGGTACAGGTTCAGATGCTATCAATCCAACTGCAAACTACGAGATTACCTTTAAGTTAATCGACCAAGTGGTTGACATTGCAGGTTTTGAATACGCTAACACCGGCGAGGAAGTTACACTGACACTACCTAGAGAGGACGAAAACCAAGACATCGCTGCGGTTCTACAACCGGCCAGTGATGGTGATTATTTTGAACTTTACGGTACTAAAAACGGTTCAATTACTGAATTTGACAGGTACATTCAAGATAGAATTCAAACTCAAGGAGACGATATTACAGTCTTTCACGATATTACAGTTTACGAACAGATTTCAACTTACTTCGATGTAACTTACGAAATGTCCATTGTTCAAGCTGAAAACTTTGATCAGAAGATTCCTTTTAGACCAGTTATCAAAAATTCGGCCAATGCAGTTTCTTACAACATCGATTATTCCCTAAGAATTTACAACGAGAAGGACAATACTCAAATCATTAAGAGGTCATCGTATTCATCGTTTGAAGTTGGTAAATACGGTAAGAGATTAAGAAAGATAAACCTACCTTCTTCAAATAAAATCTTTAAGGTATACAACACAATGCCAAATTTGTTGGAGTCTAGACAAGTCATCCAAAACTTGAACACTTTGCCTGAAAATCAGGTTAGGTTCGTACCAACATTTATTGAAAGAGTAAATCTAGTTACTGGTTCAACCAGCGTAACTATTGTTGAAAATGAGGTCGTAGACGCCAGCGAAGTTACATACTACGCGGATGGTCAAAGCACAATTAGCTTGAGCCCTTACGATAACTACATCAAATTCAAGATTGCCAAAAAAGACGGTAATGACTTGATTGCAATTTCACTCGAAGGTGCCGATAGAGTTGTACTTGATTTGGGTGAAGCCGTAACAGTTAACAACCTAATGAACTACGACGATGTGGATCTATCTAACGGTGAAGTAATGTTTAAGATTACTCAAGAGATGGCTCAAAAAGCTAAGAACGTAGCTAACAAGACTTATACTCTGTCAATTCAAAACGGAGCAGATAAAACTATGATTCACCACGGTACATACCAGGTTTTAGGTGGTAACAGTGCTTCATTGACTGCAACAAATCCACAGATTGCACAGAATCAAGCTAACTCGTTATGATTCTAAATTCACGTAGCAACCTTTATAACTTTAAGTTTCCTAGGACTTTCATTCCTAAGGAGGTAGCTGACAAGTACCGCAAGTATTTGAACAGAATGCCGGGTAACGTAATTACTGAGCCTATTGATTTTATCAACTACTCTATTCAAGGTGTAAACATACCGGGTATTTCTTTCGATCCGGTTGAACAATCACCAAACGATGGTACTATTACTTACAAAAGAGGCTTACTACCAATCCAAAATTTAATTGATCGCCAACTATCGGTTGAAATGCAATTGATGGATGGTTTTATTAACTATTGGATCTTAACAGACACACTGTTGTATTATTACGATCGCAGCAACAAAGAGTCTTACATTGACGACTTTAAGTTACAGATTCTAGACGCCGAAGGAATACACTTGATTAGCGCTGTATTTGAAAAGCCTATCTTGTATTCTATTGGCGAATTGAATTTGAATATGAGCTCAAACGTAGCTGACTTTAATACATTTCAGGTTGATTTTAGATACAATAAGTTTAATCTACTGAACGAATTAGACTGATATATAAGTTATGAAAACCTTTATCGAATACCTAGAAGCTCAAGATATCACTGAGCACGAAATGATGATCCTAACAGAGTCTCTAAACTCTGAATGGACGCCAGAGCTTGAAACTAAGATCGATCATGCAATCGAATTGTTTTTCGCAGAATATAGAAACGAAGATGGTTCTTATGATATGGTAAGATTCAACGAAGAAATGACCAATGAAGGTGTTCTTGGTTCTATACTAGGTGGTTTGGCAGGTTTTGCATTGGGCAAATCAGTCGGTAAGATTGTTGCTAAGGCTCTTGGCATTGAAAAGGGCATCATGTACGATATGTTAACTTCAAGACTTGTTGGCGCTGCTTTGGGTGCCGCTCTTGCAAAGTAAGTTGACATGAACGTAGTAGCCATCGATTTTTCTATCAACTCACCCGGCATTTGTGTTCTCAAGAACGACAAGCCATTTTTTATTTCATTTGTTAAACCCAAATTGGGTACCAAGGCACAATTGGCCATCAAAGACCAAATTGCTAATCTAAGTGATGTTTATATTGTAGATCAAGAAGATCCTAATCTAGAAAGACAGGAACTTTCAAGGGTTCAACGTCACATCCACATTTCTGACAACATTATTAGAATGATTGAAGAACACACGGATTCTTCTCAACCTTATAAGATCTATTTTGAGGGTGCTTCTTATGGTACTTCTAGGTTCGGTACAAACTCTCTTATCGATTTGGCTTCAGCTGCTTCAGTTCTAAAAGCCAAAATGATTGAATCTTGGAATGTTGAAATCATGGAAGTTCTAGCTCCAACTACTATTAAGAAATTTGCTGGTAAAGGAAACATGAAGAAAGAACAAATGTGGGAAGTCTTTCTTGATAACCAATCACTCCGTGAATCCCCGTTTTGGAATTTTTGCCAATCACTCCGTGAAGACAAAAAGTTGGCGAAACCCATTGATGACCTTGTAGATTCCTACTTTATTTTAATGTGTGCCCTGGGGGCCTAATCTTTCCCCTGGACCTGAAACCCAAGTCTTTTATGCTCACTGGGCGGCCTTTGTTTCAAAATCCATAAAATATATTATATTATTATAGCTAGTGAAACAAAAACACAATCCATAGATATATAGAATATGAACACACTTAACTCTGTTGAATTTTCTAGACTAAGATCCGGCGTGGATGCAATGGTCTCTAAAGAACTGATCTCTCAAGATGAGGCCAATGTCCTCATAGCTAAAACAGGTTATGTTATCGTCAGTAGCACAGAGTATCTTGCACCAGACGGCTCAGTCATAGAAATTATCGAAAAGTAAGTGAGTTTTGAAACAATGTAAAAGTTGTTTGTATAAGTAGTGTTAAAGTTTCTATAGAGGACACATTAACGGGATTTTTTAAGTTTAACAATTTTTTAAGGAAACATGGCAGATTTTGACATTTTCAACCTGAGCGTCTCAGACGTAGACACTCACGAGTCGGCAGCTACAGCAAGTAAGGACGACGTAATCTACAAGCCAACCGCCGATGACGGTAAGGATGGCACGTACAAAGCTCTTATTCGCTTCGTACCAAACCCCGAGAACCCACGCAAATCTATCGTACGTAAGTATGTTCACTGGATGACAGATCCAGCTGGCAACGGTCGTTTAGTGGATTCTCCAGCATCAGTTGGCGAGAAGTGCCCTATTCAGGACGCATTCTTCCGCCTTCGTAAGTCTGACTCAGCGGTCGATCGCAAGATGAGCGAAAAGCTTAAGCGCCGCGAGCAGTTCTACTCTCTAATTAAAGTCATTAAGGACCCACAGCGTCCAGACTTAGAGGGTAAGTACATGATCTTCAAGTATGGTTATAAGATCAAAGAAAAGATCGACGAGGAATTGAAGCCTTCTTTTGGCGAGTCAACTCAAGTATTTGACTTGTTTGAGGGTAAGAACTTCGAATTGATCATCACACGTCAAGGTGAGTACAACAACTACGACAAGAGCAAGTTCTCAGCATCTCGTTCTACGATCGCAATCGGCGGAGAGCCAGTCGAGCGTACTAAAGATGCGATGGGTTCTATTAAAGCGGAGCTCGACAACGCGCCTAAATTGGAGCCTTACGAGTACCGTGTATGGGACGACCAAACTCGCGACTTCGTAAACATGGTTCTTGGTCAGTACATTTCAAACCCAGGCGCCTCAATGGCAGCTGTAACACCTTCTCGCTCTTCGAGCAAGGCGATTAACAACTTGCCAAGTGCAGAAGAGGCTTTCGATTTGGATGCTACTCCAAAAGCTAGCGCTAAGACTACTAGCGTAAGCGATGACGATGATCTAGAATCGTTCTTGAATGACCTCGACATTTAATTTATCAGAGGAATTAAAGACTAAGATCAGGGCTTTGGTGAAGCGGGTGGTGGTTGAACACCACTCCGCTCCACAGAAGCAGATGATTAAGGAAATGCCGGGTCGTTTGAACCTGGCTTGTCCTTATTGTGGGGATTCCACTAAGGACGTAATCAAAAAGCGTGGTAACCTTTTCTGGGACACGCTACAATATCACTGTTACAATTGTGGCCATCACACTGATGTAAATGGACTTTTGAAGGATCATGGCCTTCGAATGGGTTCAGGTGACGAAGCGGTCCAAGTTATTGAGTATATCAAAGAGAAGAAGGTTCAGACCAATGAAATTGAAACCCTTCAACACGGTATTTACAATAAGGCTATTGAATTGGCCATTTCAGTTGATGATTTCAAGAGGTTTTTTAAGGCCCAGACCATCGATGTTGGAGACTTCGCTTGGTTCTACCTTCGAGGCCGCTTGTTACACAAATATAGTGAAGACTTTTTGTTTAGTCCCCAGTCGAAGAGATTGTGGATCCTAAATAAAACACCAGATGGTAAGATATTGGGTTGTCAGAGTCGCCAACTTGGTAAAAATGTTAGAAGCAAATACTTGACTTATGACATGAGCAAGATGTACGAAGAGATGAACCGAGAGTTTCCGCTCGAAGCTGAAGAGGTAATAGCGGTTAACAAATTATCAACACTGTTTGGTATCATGCAAACAGATATGATGAGACCCGTTACGGTCTTTGAGGGTCCACTTGACGCTAAGTTCATGTTTAATTCGCTTGCTCTTGCAACCGCAGGTAGATCAACCACTGAACTTGATGAGATACCAACTGTCAGATACATGTTTGACAACGACGAGACCGGCAAAAAAAAGATGTTAGAGAAGCTGAAGAAGGGTAAAGCAGTCTTCATGTGGACTAAATTCTTAGCCGACCACAAGTTGAATATATATGTTGAAGACATCAAAGATCTAAACGATCTAATCAAAAAGTGCTTCGAACTGAAGTTATCAGCTCACAAGCACATTGACCAATACTTTACAGATTCACGTTTAGATGCTTTGTACGTATGATAGATTTTGAATGGATGGAAAAGGAACTTGACCAATTTCACGAGGATAACGAAAGACCAAACAACTTGAAACTTCTAATAGATTTCAAGAATGTTGACACGTCTTATTCAGCCCCTTCGTTTGATCCTGGCAAACCTAAGATGAAGAAGAAATTGACGGCTAACAAGTGGATTCCCAACAAAAAGGACAACTCACTTTTCTAATAAAAACTATCATGGCAGAAAAAAACAAGATCGTACAACTCGATCAGTATTTAGGGAATCAAAGATCCGAGTGGACGTCTAAAATTAGAGAACTGGCCAAGGCATTTAAGGACATAGATCGGTTGAACGATGCTATGGTTACTATTCCTTCGTACCGTCAAATAATAGTGGAACAAATAGCTCAGCTCAATATCAAAATCAAAGAGCAGGAGCGTAAACTAGCCCGCGTATACAAAGATTCATTCATCAAATACTACGAATACGACTATAAACTTACCGACAAACAAAAGGAGTCCTTTTTGAAGGCCGATATGTCTGATGAGAGCATGATCTTATCGCTGTTAGAAACACAGATGGATTTCATGCGCGAATCAGTTAAAACTCTAGATAACATGAGTTGGGCCGTTCGGAACAAACTACAACTTAACGGTTTGTAATGATAATAAAGGTGCTCGCCCAATAGGATGGAGCTAACACTAACAGAAAACAACCAATTTCTACGGATCGACGAAGCGACCGAAATGGAATTGGAACAATTGAATATCTCTTTGACGAGACGCATTGAGGGGTGGAAGTTTAATCCACTCGTTAAAAGAGGAGTCTGGGACGGGTATGTTTCATACGTTAAGGATAATAAATGGATTCCGTCAGGCTTGTGGCAAGAGGTGATGAAAATCTGTAAGCAGTATAAGTACGAGCTAAAGATCAATGGCATCACCCAACTTTTTGATAAAGACGTTACGGCCGAGGGTTTCGAAGAATGGGCTACCGAGTTTTTCGAACGCAGTGATATCAAACCAAGGGACTATCAGCTTGAAGCTGCATTTAACATTCTAAAGTTTAGGCGTTCCCTGTCTGAATTGGCCACTTCGGCCGGTAAGACACTAATCTCTTTTATGACGGTAGCCTACATGTTAGAAAAAGAGAAGGCTAATAAAATCCTGTTTGTAGTACCTAATGTATCACTAGTTGTACAGGCATCAGAAGACTTTGCAACTTACAATTACGAGAATCGAGTAGATTTGATGATTCAGCAGGTTTATGCTGGCCAACAAATCAGAGACAATCGCAATATCGTGATTGGAACTTATCAGTCCCTGGTTAAGAAGGGCAAAGACTTTTTTAGTCAATTCGATTGTGTTATTGTCGATGAAACACACAAGGCCAAGAGTAATTCTATAAAGACCATCTTACAAAAGTGCGATAATGCAGCGTACCGCTACGGTCTTTCGGGCACTATTCCCAAAGACAATACGCTTGATAGATTGACGGTTATGGCCTACACAGGTCCACTGATCACAGAAGTTAAAGCTGCTTTTTTGCAACAGGAGGGCCACATTGCCAAGTGTAAGGTAAAAGTGATCGAAATGGATTATGCTCCTGAAAATACCAAAAAGGCTTTTATGGAACTTGCAACCAGCAAGTATGAAAGCAAAGACGTTTTTACACTTGAACAAAACTATGTTATTCAGTCACCTGGTAGATTGAATTTTATCGTTAAACTAATCGGTAGAGTACCAAATAATTCATTGGTTCTATTTCACCGAATCGAGCATGGTAAGAAACTGTACGAATTGCTTAGAAGAAAGAGCGACAAAAAGGTTTACTATGTCGACGGTAATACCGACAAGGATATTAGAGAAGAGTACAAGAAGAAGATGGAAGCCGGAGACGAAGTGGTTATTGTAGCCTCTTACGGTACATTTTCAACGGGCATCTCTATCAAAAAGATTCACAACATCTTCTTTACAGAATCGTTTAAGAGTGAAGTCATAATTAGACAGTCAATCGGCCGTGGTCTGCGCCAGCATTCATCAAAGGAGACGGTAAATATCATCGATTTTGTAGATGATATTTGTTACGAAGATTGGCACAATTACATATACAAACACGGCATAGCTCGCCAAAAAATCTATCGTCAAGAGAAGTTTATTTACGAAATAAAAAAGGTTTCTTTCGAGGGCGATATATAGTCATAAGATAACATACTATAAAAATACACAACCACGCAAAAAAATGGAACGTATTCAATCATTTAAGTCTTTCTCAGACGTTAAAAAACAGATAAAAGAGAAAGCTACACTTGAAGAAACAAATGTCAAAAGAGCAACTTCTGCCACTGCATTTGCTGAGCTTCTTAAAAAATACGAAGCGGCTACTATTGCTGACGTAACTGAAGACAAACTACAGGATTTCATGTCTGAATTAGTTGGTAATTTCAAATTCGAAAAGTCTAACGAATCAGTTGAGGCTGAAGTTATCGAAGAAGGTAACAAGAATAGAG
>OCVQ010000398.1_pt1 | contig 40823 bp, 37 predicted proteins | sample 1539061 | NCBI WGS metagenome assembly OCVQ01 (sample SAMEA3355526, study PRJEB22509) | marine metagenome | biome: marine; feature: river plume; material: water | place: USA | collected 2010-08-08 | depth 0.5 m | reverse complement strand
AAGCTACCCTAAAATCCTACGTTTTTGAAGCAATAGAAATAGAAAAGGCTGGAATAAAGGTGGTCAAGACAAAAAGTGAACATGTAAGCTACTGCGAAGAGTTACACGTAAAACTTGAGGAAGATAGTACATTTAGCCAGGCATTTGAGGCTCTCACTCCGGGAAGAAAAAGAGGTTACGCCCTGTTTTTTGAAGCAGCCAAACAAGCTAAAACCCGCGAGTCTCGTATAGAACAGTATCGTCATCGTATACTGATGGGTAAAGGAATAAACGACTGTACATGCGGTTTATCTAAACGAATGCCCAATTGCGACGGATCACACAAGTTTGCGTAATCCTACTAATTAGCCTACAAATGGTAATTTAGCTACTACCGCTTTAATGCTCTTATTACGCACTTGTACGTATATTTCAGAACCAGTTTTAGCAAATTCAGGAGTTACATATCCCATGCCTATTGCTTTATCTAGCGTTGGACTTTGAGTTCCGCTGGTTACTTCGCCTATCACGTTTCCGTTTGCATCTACAAGCTCATAATGTTGTCTTGGGATACCGCGTTCTACCATTTCAAAACCTACTAGTTTTCGGCTTGCACCAGTGGTTTTGATGTCTTGGTGATATGCTTGATTTACAAAAGGTTCATCAAATTTAGTTATCCAACCTAATCCTGCTTCTATTGGAGAAGTAGTGTCATTTATATCATTGCCATATAAGCAATAGCCTTTTTCTAGTCTTAGCGTGTCTCTGGATGCAAGTCCGCAAGGTATAATGTCAAATTCCTTACCTGCTTCCATTATGACATCCCAAAGCGTATTGGCGTCTGTATTCCAAACATAGAGTTCGAATCCACCTGAACCTGTATATCCTGTATTGCTTATCACTACGTCGTCGCAACCGCCAAGGCTGCCCGCATCAAAATGATAAAATTCGATAGCAGATAAATCTATATCGGTCAGTTTTTGCAATAATTTAATGGCGTTAGGGCCTTGTACTGCAAGTAGCGAGATGTCATCAGACTGATCTTCTAGCTCACAATCAAAACCTTTAGCCTCTTTTTGGCTCATAATCCAATCCCAATCTTTGGCAATGTTACTCGCATTTACCACCAAGGTATAATCGGTAGCAGACCATCTGTATACAATAAGGTCGTCTACAATGCCGCCTTCATTGTTAGGCATGCAATTATACTGTGCTTGCATGTCTATCATCTTAAGTATGCTGTTAGAACATATCCAAGATACAAGTGCTTCTGCATCGTTTCCTTTTACACTAAACTCACCCATGTGACTTACGTCAAACATACCCACGCTATTGCGCACAGCATGGTGCTCTGGAGCAAGTCCTGTGTATTGTAACGGCATATCGTATCCGGCAAAAGGAACCATTTTGGCACCAAGAGAAACGTGTTTATCGTAAAGTGCAGTTTGTTTCAAGGCATTTAATTCTGTAGACATACTGCAAAGTAAATTGAAGAGTTGAATTAAATTTTAATTGAAATTTAAAAATGATGGATAAAATGTGTGTTTGGTCCATAGTGATGAATGAAAACGAGCATACTGGTGGTTCATCTTGGGTTTATTAGCTTAAATTAAAAATTATTCCAAATAGATATATTCGAAAAATATTGGGTTGATATGGAACCTAATTTAGATGTTGGTGCATTGAAACTAAAAGGTGAATTCTGATTCTTAAATTCATGTGGTGTATTTGATATATGGTCATTGACATTCAACATTACTTTTGCTTCATGAAACGCTTTCGTTGGCAAATAGCACAGTTTTTTGAGAATTTTTGGTGGAAGCGCTATTTGAAAAATCGCTCATCGAGTGAATATTTAGCATGGAAAAAAGATTATTGGACAACGTTTCTAAGTGATATTTCTCTGAGTCCAACTGCCGTTCAAGAGCCTATAATCGATATAGGGTGTGGTCCTGCGGGTATTTTTTTACTTTTTGAGGGTAAGGAAATTACAGCATTAGATCCCTTGCTAACTCAGTATGAAGAGTTAGCAATTTTTAAAAAGAAGGCATATACCTCGGTAGACTTTGCAAATGAACGTTTTGAGGATTTTACCGCTGCTAAAAAATACAAGACCATTTTCTGTTTAAATGCCATTAATCATTTCGTAGATATTGATTTTAGTTTTAATAAGTTAAGGGAGATTTGCGATAACCAAGGTGAGCTAGTACTTTCGGTAGACGCTCACAATTTTTCATTTTTCCGAAAATTATTTGCCCTTATACCTTTCGATATTCTGCATCCTCATCAATACAATCTAGCTGAATATGAACACTTTTTAGAAAAGAGTGGATTTTCTATAGATAGAAAGGTGGTTTTGAAGAAAGAATTTTTCTTCGACTATTGGGTTTTGGTTGCTAAACCGACGCATTAAGATTTATCTGGGTGTTTTAAACCACATTTACTTCCATTTCAAGCATTATTTGGAAGGTTTCCCAAACGTCTTCTTGTATATCCTCGGCCAGTTTCAATACATCTTTTCCTTTAGCATATCCGTAATTTACGAGCACGAGTGCTTGCTTAGCATGGCAGCCCGTATAGCCAACACGACGACCTTTCCACCCTAGTTTTTCAATAAGCCATCCCGCAGGAATCTTAACTAAGGTTTCGCTCACCGGAAAACTCTTTATGTCTTCAAATTCATATTTGAGCATATTAAGTTGGGCTCTATGTATGATTGGATTTTTGAAAAAACTACCGCTATTGCCTAATTCCGCAGGATCTGGTAATTTACTTTGGCGTATCGCAATTACGGCGTTGCTCACATCGCGTAAAGTAGGAGTGATAATAGCGTGCTCTACTAGCCAAGCTTCAATATCACCATAACTGGTGTTCAGCACATGGTTTCTTTTGGTGAGTTGTAACCCTATAGAAGTAATAAAATACTTGCCTTTAGCGTGTTTTTTAAATATGCTTTCTCGGTATCCAAATTCACATTCTTTGTTTGTGAATCGCTCCAGTTGCATGGTGGTTAAATTGAGTGCTTCTACATAGGTTAGCAAATCCTTGGTTTCTTTGCCATACGCTCCTATGTTTTGCATGGGCGCAGCACCTACCGATCCCGGTATTAAACTCATGTTTTCTAATCCACCATATTCTTTTTCAATACAATGCAAAACGAGTTCGTGCCAGTTTTCACCACTGGCAATGGCAAGTTCTATAGTATCATCATCTTCCTTTACCGTACAAATTCCTTTAGTTTGGTTGATGATAACAGTGCCATCTATATCCTTGGTAAAAAGTACGTTGCTGCCTCCTCCTAAGAACAGACAATTTTTAAGATTTTGTACCGTATCTAACTGCTTTAGGTCTGTCAAAAAAATAACGTTTTTGGCAAACACTTCGATTCCGAAGGTATTGTAATTTTTTAACGATAAATTGGTGTTTGGTGCACTCACCTTGCAATAGTAATTCGTCAGTTTAAATTTAATTTGTATTTTTCCCAACAAATAAACATTACATGAAAAAAATCGCCTTTTTATTATTCAGTATTATCACATTAACAATGGCTTGCAAGGATGACGATATCGTTATTACCGCTCAACCAAAATCACTTTGCGATAGTTTGGATATAACCTACACGTCTTACGTTAAACCAGTTTTAGATAATGCAGGTTGCTCAGGCAGCTATTGTCATGGATCTGGCGCTGGCGGGTTTACCATTACAGATTATGCTACCACAAAGGCAACAGCATCTGACGTTAAGTTTTTAAAGGCCATAAAGCACGAATTGGGTGCAAGCGCAATGCCCAAAAGTGGCAATAAGCTAAGCGACGAGCAAATCACCCGCATAGAATGTTGGGTACAAAATGGATTTAAGGAGTAAAAAAGGAAGCGGCTACCTAAATGGGCTTTAGGGCAACCGTCATTTCTCTTTTACCATTGGCGCCGGGAGGATTTTCAATTGAATATCCTGCTGCTTTTAAGTCTCGCTTAAGCTGTCCAGCTGCGGAATAAGTGGATAACACGCCTCCTGATTTGGTTGCGTTAAATAATTTGGTAAAAAGTGTCTCATTCCAAAGTTCGGGTTGCTTCTTAGGTGCAAAGGCATCAAAGTAGATTACATCATACGCTTCATTTTCGAGTGCTACATATTCTAATTTTTGATTGGTCTTATGCAGCATAAAATGACTATTTATGGCTACTTTTTGTTCCCATTCTGCTTGGTGTATTTCATTAAAAAGAGACTCGTCGTCTTGTAAGGTTCCGTAACCGATTTGTGCGATGAGATCAAACGGAACTTGAAAAGGTTCTAGCGTGTGGTAGAAAACCTTTCTCTCGGATTTTGTGGCATGTTGTGCAGTGAGTAATGCGTTTAGGCCTGTTCCAAAACCAACTTCTAATATACGGATATTGCCTTTGGTGCGGTCCATTCCTTCTTGAAGGAAAACATGCTTGGCTTCAGAAATTGCGCCATTTCTACTGTGATAAGTTTCATCCATACTGGGTATGTATAAGGTGTATTCTCCCGAAGTAGTTTGTTGCAATTCCATGGCAGCAAAGGTATTTATTTTAGCTTCAAGCGAGGATAAGTATAACGTTTGGTCAGAATACTCTGAAATGGGTTTAGCGGAAAAAATCGGGGTTTCTGAAGGCGAGGTGATCGAATAAATAATGCATTTTTAATTCTATCTGTATTTTCTTTTAATATTGCACTTGCATGCATCCAAAAGTTTTGTCCATTATTATTCCTGTGTATAACGAGGAAAAAACGATACACCTAATTCTGGACAAGATAAAACAAGTTCAACTTATCGGAGGCCTCGAAAAAGAGGTGGTAATGGTCAACGATTTTTCGAGCGATAATTCGTGGGCACGCCTTCAAGCCTATCAAGCGCAAAACCAAGATTTAAAAATATCACTTTTTAACCATGCCGTAAATAAGGGGAAAGGTGCTGCCCTGCATACAGGTATTAAGGAGGCGACAGGTGATTTGGTAATTATACAAGATGCCGATTTAGAGTACGATCCACTGGAGTACAATGAGTTGTTAAAACCTATTCTCGACGGACATGCTGATGTAGTTTACGGGTCTCGATTTATGGGAGGGAAGCCGCATCGTATATTGTTCTTTTGGCACAGTATCGGGAATGGTATTCTGACGTTAATGAGCAACGTCTTAACCAATTTAAACCTGACCGATATGGAAACCTGTTATAAACTCTTCAAGGCTGACATTATCAAAGGCCTAAATCTCAAAGAAAATCGTTTTGGTTTTGAGCCAGAAGTAACAGCTAAAATCGCTCGAATACCTGGCATTCGTATTTATGAAATTGGGATTTCCTACTACGGACGTACCTATGAAGACGGCAAAAAAATAGGATGGAAGGATGGTCTTCGTGCTATTTATTGCATTTTAAAATACAATATTTGGGCAAAAAAATAAGCGCAAACGAGACCTCGTTAGATTACTTGGGTTCTAGTCCCAATTTATAAGTCGCCAAACATAATTCTCTGGCCGTTTTGTGGTCTACAATTTCTTTTGGGTATGCCGTAGTACCCCATTCCGGAATCCATTTTTTAATATACGCATGCTTCGAGTCAAAACGCTCAATTTGGGTATATGGATTAAAAATACGGAAATACGGTGCAGCGTCAACGCCACTTCCTGCGGCCCATTGCCAACCTCCGTTATTACTAGCTAGATCAAAATCAAGGAGTTTTTTGGCAAAATAAGCTTCGCCCCACCTCCAGTCGAGTAATAAATGCTTGGTTAAAAAACTGGCCACGACCATACGCACCCTGTTGTGCATAAACCCGGTAGTATTGAGTTCCCGCATCCCTGCGTCTACCAAGCCATAACCTGTTTTACCTGCACACCATGCTTTAAAATGTTCTTCATTGGTACTCCATTTAATTTGGTCGTACTGCGGTTTAAAACTACCCTGCGCCGTGTGCGGAAAGTGATGTAAGATGTGTGCGTAAAAATCCCGCCAAATCAACTCATTAAGCCATTTTTCACTCGTTTTTTGTCCTTTGGCTGCTTTATCTCGGATGCTCACTGTGCCAAATCTCAAGTGCAAGGAAAGTCTAGAAGTACCTGCGATTGCAGGAAAGTCGCGATGTGCTTCGTAATTTTTGATAACACTCAGCGTCGTGGACTTTGGTGGGAATGCAATCGATCGTTTTTGGAATCCCATTTCGGCTAGCGATATAAGTGGAGTGGGAGTCCGTTTGTGAAAAGCGTTGAAGTATTTTTCCGTTGGATATGGTTTGAGTTGATAGGGTGTTAACGTAGCTTTCCATTTACGACTGTACGGCGTAAAAACCACATAAGGACTGCCGTCGTCTTTGACTACTTCATCCATTTCAAAGATGACATGGTCCTTGTAGGTATGGAATGGAATAGTCCTATTTAGCAGGATGCTAGATACCTCCTTATCTCGTTTGTTGGCATAGGGCTCGTAGTCACGATTTGTATAAACCGCGCTCGGTTGCAATTCTTCTAGTATAGACGGCCAGAGCTCTAATGGATTCCCATAGTAAACCAGTAAGTCACTCCCTAAGTCGTATAATTCTTGCTTTAATCGACTAAGTTCTTGGTGAATAAACGTAACGCGCGCATCCGATTTATCTTCGAGTTTGTTCAGTATTTCTGTGTCAAAAATGAAAATAGGTTGAACAGGGATGCCACTTTTAAGTGCGTAGTGAAGCGCCGCATTATCTTCTAATCGGAGGTCTCTCCTAAACCAGTGTATTGCTAAATTCATAAAGCGTTGAGTGCATCATTAAGGTTATGGTATTTATGGAGCTTGAGTTGTGCCATTTTAGGAGAAGTGATGCGATAACTATTAAGTAGGGTCGCCGATGCTTCACCCAATATCCATTTTAAAAGAAAAGCAGGAATGTGAGGGAGAATTACGCTTCGATTTTCGTTTTTGGCTATGCCTGAAATAAAATCATCCATCATAAAGGCATTTTCACCCACCACATTATACACATCTGCAGGTATTTCTTTTTTAATCAATGCCAGAATGAATTCATTTAACTCATCGCGGTGTGTATAGTTGGCCCACATCTTACCATCGCCAAAGGCCGATGCGGCATAAAATTTAGCCAATAAACCTAAGCTTTTGTATACACCACCATTTCTACTTAAATAAAGCCCGATGCGTATCACGCTTCTTTCTATGCTGGGATTGAGTTCTAGCGAGGGTTTTTCCCAAGCTACACACAAATGAGCCATAAAATCGTCGCCAGCAGGAGTGGCTTCGGTGATAACGGTATCCTTACAATCGCCGTAATATCCCATTGCGCTGCCTTGTATATACTGGGTAACTTTGGTTGAATGACTGTTTAAATAGTGTGTTAATAATTGAGAGGAGTCTACACGCGAGCTGGTAAGGTCTTTTTTGCGTTTGGTTGTCCATTGGCCGCCAATGATGAGACTGCCCGCTAGATTGATTACGGTCGTTATGCCGTCAAATGCTTTTGGGTCAATATAGTCTTTGGCAATGTCCCAGTTGTAAAGGAATTTTGACTCATTGGTAGCGCCCCGGGTAAGTATATGTACTTGGTGTCCCCGCGCGCGCAAGTACTTTGTTAATTCAGAACCTATAAGACCAGAACCTCCTGCTATTATTATACCCATATATGCTTAACACTATCCTTTTTTAAATGTTTGTAGATAGATGGCTCAAAGTAAATTAATTTTTTGATTCTGACTCCCGTTAAAAATGGGGATAACCGAAATCGTCCGATAATCACAGCCAAGGGTAAAGTGAGTCAAAAAATAAGGTTTTGTTTCTTATATTCCTGGATAAGTTAAATTTTAGCACCTTTGCATCGTGAACGGAACCACCTTAAAAATACGCGGATATCATTGTGATGCCTACGGTCATGTAAATAATGCCCGTTATTTAGAACTTTTGGAAGAAGCGCGTTGGGAGTTTTTAGAGCCTGCCCTTCACGAAAAGTTTTTTGAAAGTAGAAACCTGCTTTTTATTGTGGTGAATATCAATATTTCCTACAAAAAGTCATTGGTTCCTAACCAAGATGTGCTCATCAAAATTACGAATGTAGTTTACCATAATAAGAGTATGGTGGTAACCCAAGAAATAAGAGATTTGGCTTCAAATACCCTATGCAGCAGTGCCGAAGTAACTTTTGTATTGCTTAATTCAACTACGGGAAAACCAGAAACGATATCGGAAGAAATCATTGCTAAGTTTGACGCATTAGAGGCATTAACCCATGTTTAAGAAAATAGCAAAATGGCTTTTTGAAGTAGTGTGGGGCTGGAAAGTAGTTGGGCCTGTTCCAACTATTCCGAAATACTTAATCGTAGTGGCACCTCACACCAGCAATTGGGATTTTTTGATAGGCGTGCTTTTTCGCAGGTACACCGATGGTTTTGATCCTAAGTATTTGGCAAAAAAAGAATTATTCGTTTGGCCTCTGGGTTATTTTTTCAGAGGTTTGGGTGGCTTTCCGGTAGAACGCAGTAAGAACACCAATTTTGTGGATTCACTGGTAAATGTATACAACATCAATGACACGTTCGTAACGACCATAACCCCAGAAGGAACGCGTAAGTACAATCCAAAATGGAAAACTGGCTTTTACCATATAGCTACAAAAGCGAATATTCCAATCGTAACCGTTGCCTTTGATTACGGAACTAAACGAGTGGTATTTGATGAACCATTTTACCTAACGCAGGAAGTGGATGAAACCGTTATCAAGTTAAAAAAGTATTTCAGTCAATTTAAAGGAAAACACCCAGCTTACGGACCCCAATGGCCAGAATGAAAATAGACATGCCCAAGGAATGGCATTTTAGCATTACCATGAAGGTACGTGTTACCGATTTAAATTACGGTAATCATCTCGCTAATCAGCAGTTTTTAGCGTTTGCACAAGAGGCACGAATGGCCTATTTCGCTCAATACGGTTTTACGGAATTAGATTTTGGAGGAACCTCGCTAATTCAAGTAGACGCTGCTATAACCTTCAAAGGAGAAGGGCATCTGAACGATGAAGTGCAGATAGACGTTGCCGCGCATACAGAAGGCGGCTCTTCGTTTAATATCTTTTACAAATTCACCAATCTTACTAAAAACAAACCCATGGCAGAAATTAGAACAGCGTTGGTTTGTTTTGATTACACCAAAGGGAAACCAGTAGCGCTCAGCGAAATAGTGCTTGCATCAGGTTTATTCAACTAAACGATTAAGCGAGGGAAGAAGCCGCTTGTTTATCCTTTTGAAACGGATTTTGGCCGTAATATTTTCGTTTAAAATGATGCTAAATAACTATTATTGCCCGCAATAATGTGGCTTAGTTTTTATTCCAATGTTCTGATTTTTGTGGTGGGAGCCGCAGTGTACTTTATACATAAGCCAAAGCTTGCACACGACTTTGCGTGGTTTTTAACCACAACAGCAGTGTCTGCATTAATAGGTGCATTTGGCCATTTGGAAATCTTACCGCTTCAAACACAAGCTATTTTATTGTTTTGTTCCAGAGTTATAAACCTGATTAGTTTTTACTATTTTGGACGCGGTACCTTACATCAATTTGGATGGCTAGATAGCGGCCAGATTAAGCATGGTCACAATGCCATCTTGGTGCTCGCTAGTGTATGGTTGGTGTACCTCAATGTGCTTTATCCGGGGACGAAACTTGGTTTTAGACCCGTGATGACCTATGGTATAATTGAAATGTTGCTGATAAGCGGATTCTTGTTTATTAAAAATGTAAAGCAAAATACAGCGGCACATAAAACCATACTTATTGGCATAGGAATCATATTGGTTTCTGCCGTTATTTTTAAAGCTATGCCACAAGGATTAGGCTTAAAACCAAGCGATATAAGCCATGTGCTAGTAGCGCAATCGCTTATTGTCTTGTCAAAAGGATTTGTAAAATTAAAATGAGAAAAAAAATAGTTCTGCTTCTTATTATAACAGGGAGTATCAATTCATTTGGACAGCAGCCGGCATACACTAGCAATGATTCGCTCACCATCCGCAACATTTTTGATGAAGCCCTTTTGAAAGGGGAGAGTTATCTGAATTTGAATGTGTTGTGTAAGTCAATTGGTCATCGGTTAACAGGGTCGCCACAAGCAGATCAAGCAGTGAATTGGGCGCAACAAGAAGTTTCGGATTACCAAGTAAGCAGGGTGTACAAGCAAGAAGTAACAGCTGTTCGTTGGGTTAGAGGTGATATTGAGTCGGTAAGCGTGCAGCAGATTTCGCCATCTCCGCAAAAAAGCCATGCTAAATCAAAGCTAGAAAAACATAAATTATATGCTACGGCTTTAGGCGGAAGTGTGGGTACTAACGGTCCTCTTACCGCTCCCGTAGTCGAGGTTGGGAGTATCGCCGAGTTGGCTAAATTCACCGAAAATGAACTGCGAGGTAAGATAGTGTTTCTAAATGGACCTATGGACAAAACGCAGATTAGTACCTTTGATGCCTACGGCGCTTGTGTTTCGCAACGCTATGCAGGTGCATCAGAGTCGGCAAGCTACGGTGCCATTGGTGTGTTGGTTAGATCGATGACCACACTTACCGATGAGCATGCACACGCAGGAAGCATGTCGTATAAAAAAGGTGTAACTCAAATTCCAGCTGCGGCTATAAGTACGTCAGATGCAGACATGCTGCATGAGTACCTTCAGTTTTACGGAACCATGGAAGCCACCCTGAATTTCAATTGTTACACCGCTGCTGATTCTGCAAAAACCAGCAATCTGGTAGCCGAAATAAAAGGCACGGAGAATCCAGAACAGATCATAGTTTTTGGAGCACATATCGACAGTTGGGATTTGGGCGAAGGTGCTCACGACGATGGGGCAGGAGTGGTACAATGTATGGAAGTGCTTCGGTTGTTTAATGCACTGAACATCAAACCCAAAAACACCATCCGAATGGTGTTGTACATGAACGAAGAAAACGGCAATATGGGTGGCAAAACCTATGCGGCAAATGCTAAATTAGCGGGTGAAAATCACATTTGTGCGCTAGAAAGTGACAGAGGTGGGTTTTCTCCACGAGGTTTTAGTATAGATGGTAAAGAAGCGCAACTGGCGGTAATCCAACAATGGCAATCGTTATTGGATCCTTACGGATTACATTACTTTAAACCCGGATACGGCGGAGTAGATATTGGGCCACTCAAAAATGAAGAAAATAGAGTGAATGAAGATATCATGCTGTTGGGGCTTTACCCAGATCCACAGCGTTATTTTGATTACCATCACAGCAGTGACGACGTGTTTGAGAATGTTAATCAACGTGAGTTAGAACTGGGCGGTGCCAGCATGGCTGCCATGATCTATTTAATTGATACGTATTGGGCCAAATTTAAAACTAATTAAGTGATAAAAAAAATAATCATAATCTCATTTTGGATGGCATGTACATTTGCTTCAAATGCTCAAACAAAACCCTATGATGCCACATTAGGGTTTAATTACAACAACAGCCAGCGTGTACCTTCGAGTGTTATTAAGTCTATTTTTGAAGACCCCAATAATCGAGATGCAGAACACAACACCACCTTAAACAGGGTTTTTAGCGATTACGGAATGGGCTTTACAACACCCCGTAAACAAATGTTTATCGATTTATCCATCCTGCAAGGCACAGATTATTGGTACAGCAATACCTATAGAAGCGAAACGAGCAACGATACCAATTATACCTATTACGATTATTACGACGTAAGTGCTTCATTGTTGGGGTTACGCGCTGGACTGCGTTTGAGTACTCCTACCGATAATCAATTTTTTGTGCACTACAGTATTGGCGTAGAAGAACTCATCGGTTACGGCGTGCAGGCTTACGGTACGAGCACAAAGAGACTTTCAAATTCGTTTGAGGAGCAAGAAAGTTATACGTTAGAGCCCGTGTTTACAGGGGCATATTCCAGTAGTAACATCGTTCAAAATGTAGGTTTTGCGGTTAAACTCGGAAAAGACGAAAGTAATTTTCCGTTTAATAAAGTCTATGTAGAATCCGATTTTCAGTTGCTTAATAACATCACATTCCTCAATAAAAACGTAAGTCATTACCGCACGTTTGGGTGTATTGTTGCCTTAGGGTATCTGTTTTAGACTCAACCTAGTCTTCCCATATTTTATGAGGATTTAATATCCCATTGGGGTCAAATACATTTTTAATCCCTTTCATGAGTTCGATGTGAATTGGGTCTAGTACTTCATTCAAATACTTTTTCTGTACCCACCCAATGCCATGCTCGCCGCTTATAGTGCCTCCCAGACTTTTACAAAATCTAAAAATCTTACGTATGCCTTCTTCCAGATGCGGACCATTCCATTTTTCAGCCGTCATGTCGCCTTTTAAGATGTTAATATGCAAGTTTCCATCGCCGGCGTGCCCGTAGCATACGCTTTCAAAACCGTAGGCTTCTCCTAGCTCTTTTACACCTTTCATGAGCGCAGGCAAACTCGCACGTTGCACTACGGCATCTTCTTCCTTATACGTACTGTGTATTTTTACCATTTCGCCGATGGTACGTCTTATTTTCCAGAGCTTTTCTTTTTGCTCCGAGGTGTCTGCAAATTGTACTTCAAGTACGTGATTTGCTTCCAGTACTTCGTTGATGCCTTCGCATGCGATAAAGAGTTGGTCGATATCATTTCCGTCTACTTCAATTAGCAGATAGGCTTTGGTATTTTCTTCGATGGGAAATTGCAGATCAGGTGTGTGGTCCACCACCATTTGCACTCCTGAGGTTTCCATAAGTTCGAGAGCACTTGGGCTTAAGCCTTTGATAAATAGTTCAGGAACCGCTTTGCATGCGTCGTCTATGCTGGTAAATTTGGCCAGCATAAGCAAGTTGTGCTGAGGCAAGGGAAGCAGCTTAAATACAATTTTGGTTACTACGGCTAAGGTTCCTTCGCTTCCAATCATCAGTTGTGTTAGGTTATAACCGGTGCTGTTTTTTAAGGTATTGGCACCTGTCCACATAATCTCTCCGTTGGCCAACACGATTTCTAAGTTCAATACATAATCTTTGGTGGTTCCGTATTTGAGTGCTTTGGGACCGCCGCTGCTGTGTGCAATATTGCCACCCAAAAAGCAACTTCCTTTACTGGCAGGGTCGGGAGGATAAAACAAGCCTTTTTCTTTAACAGCTTGTTGAAACGCCTCATTCACCACGCCACATTCTACCGTTGCTTGAAAATTTTGCTCGTCTATCTCCAGTATCTTGTTGAAATGTTCCATAGACAGCGACACACCGCCCATAACGGGCAAACTACCGCCACTTAGTCCTGTGCCTGCACCACGGGGAGTTACCGGTATGTTGTGTTCATTACAAAATGCCAAAACGTCTGAAACCTGGGCTGTGGTTCGAGGGGTAGCCACCGCATGCGGTAAAAAAACGAAATCTTCTGTGTAATCACTTGCGTAGTTTTTAAGCACATCAGAATCACTGCTAATGATGTCTTCGCCCAGTAATTTTTTAAGTGCAGCTATCCATTCCATTTTTATAAATTAGGTTATTATTGAAGCAAATTTATAGCAAGAATGAGAAACACGTTTTTTTTACTAGCAATTAGCTGTACACTTTTTACATACAGCCAAAAACGCAATATCGAATTAACTGATATTTGGGCAAGTGGCACGTTTTACACTAAAACCATAAGTGGATTTGTGAGTATGAAAGAAGGGAAGTCTTACAGTATTCAAGAGACCAATGCAGAGGGCTTTAGCGTGATCAATGAATACGATTATGTCGCTGGAACTAAACTAAAAGAAGTCATCAATGCGAAAGATGTGTTTAGAGGACAAAAAGTAAGTTTTGATGATTATCATTTTAACGATGATCAAAGTATTGTGCTATTGTACTACAATTCTCAGGCAATTTACAGGCATTCTACCGTAGGTGATTTTCGTGTGTTTGATCTAAAAGGAAATATAGAAACCGGCAAAGGGGAGCAAGTTCGCTACCCAACCTTGAGTCCTAAAGGCGATAAGGTGGCTTATGTAAAAGACAATGATTTGTATATCCTAGACTTAATCAAAGGGAAAACCAAACGAATTACCAAAGAAGGGAGCTATAATTCAATCATCAACGGAGCGGTAGATTGGGTTTATGAAGAAGAGTTTGCGATGAGCCGCGGTTTTGAGTGGAATGTGGATGGCACAAAACTGGCGTATTTTAAATTCGATGAAACAGCCGTAAAAGAATGGCAAATGACCACCTACGGTAATTTGTATCCGGATTTTTACAAGTTTAAATACCCAAAAGCAGGCGAAGCCAATAGCATCGTAGATGTGTACATAGCCGATGCAGCAAAAGGAAGCAGTGCTAAACTGGAATTAGGCAGTGCAAACGATCAATACTTGCCGCGCATACAATGGACCAAAAACCCCAACATGCTTGCCGTTCAACGGTTAAATAGATTACAAAATAAGTGGGAAATGCTGATGGTTACGGGTACAACGGTGGAAGAATCGCTTACAGAAACCAGCAAATACTACGTAGAAATTACCGATGATGTGTACTTCTTAAACGACGGTAGACATATGATAGTAAGCAGCGAGAGCGATGGTCACAAACACTTGTATTTTCACAAAGTAGAAGGTCCGCAGATATATCAAATCACCAATGGAGATTGGGAAGTGGATGCGGTACTGGGCATAGATCAAGCCAATGAGTTGATTTATTATACCTCCACAGAAGTGCATCCTACGGAGCGCCATATTTACGTAATCGATTTTCAGGGTAAAAACAAGAAAAGACTAACCACCGAAGCAGGATGGCATACTGCCGAGTTTAGTAACGATTTTTCGTTGGCGTTGCATTCGTACACTTCGGCGACGGTGCCCAACCAATACAGTATCAAAAACAAAGCATGGGAAACCCTTCGTGTAGTAGAAGACAATAAAGAATTTAGTACAAGGAATAATGCATTCATTCAAGGGGATATTTCATTTGATAAATTAGCGGTGAACGGTGTAGAACTCAATTATTGGATGATAAAACCCGAGAATTTTAATGATTCTATTTCGTACCCTATGCTCATGCATGTGTATGGTGGTCCGGGGTCTCAAACCGTTAAAAATAGTTTTGGATACAGCAATTACTACTGGCACCAAATGTTGGCGAACAAGTACGGAATAATTGTAGTGTCTGTCGATAATAGAGGCACTGGCGCACGTGGCGAAGAGTTTAAGAAAATGACCTACAAGCAATTAGGCAAGTACGAAACAGAAGATCAAATAGCTGCAGCCAAAGCTTTGGGAGAGATGTCCTTTATCGATAAAAACAGAATAGGAATTTGGGGATGGAGTTATGGAGGATATATGAGTAGTTTAGCGCTAGCCAAAGGAAACGACGTATTTAAAATGGCTATCGCGATTGCACCGGTTACCAACTGGAGATTTTATGATAACATCTACACCGAGCGATACATGTCATTGCCGCAAGATAACGGCAGTGGCTACGATGATAATTCACCTATCAATTTTGTGAAAGACATCAAAGGAAAGTATTTAATCGTGCACGGAACGGGTGACGATAACGTGCATTTTGAAAACAGTGTAATGATGGTTAATGAGATGATCAAAAACAATATTCCATTTGATTCAGAATATTATCCCAACAAAAATCACAGTATATACGGAGGTAAAACACGATTACACCTGTACACCAAGATGACAGATTTTGTGCTCGAAAATTTGTAATTCAATTTTAAAATTTATTTTTACCCGCAAATTATTCAAACGATATGAGTCAAAATAATCACCCTAAGGGATTGTACATTTTGTTCTTTACAGAGATGTGGGAGCGTTTCGGTTACTATTTAATGCTCGGCATTTTTTCCTTGTACATGCTCGATTCTTGGGAAAACGGCGGTATGGGATTTGGAAGCCTTCAAAAATCTGATATTTACGGAACGTATTTAGGTCTGGTTTATTTAACGCCATTCTTAGGCGGTTTATTGGCAGATAGGGTTTTGGGATACCGTAAGTCTATCATTGCCGGCGGACTGCTCATGGCCGCAGGATATTTAACCTTATCCATTCACGATACTTCTGCATTTTTTGTGGCGCTTACCCTTATCATCATCGGAAACGGTTTCTTTAAGCCCAATATTTCTACCTTGTTGGGTAATTTATACAACAAAGAGGAGTATAAATTAAACAAAGATGCAGGCTATAATATCTTCTACATGGGGATTAACATAGGTGCCTTTATTTGCAATTTTGTGGCGGCCTTTATGCGAAATAACTATGGCTGGAACTGGGCTTTTGTGGCGGCAGGTATTGGTATGATTATAGGCGTTACCACCTTTGCGCTCGGACAAAAAACGGTAAAAGAAGCAGACGTGATTCGACCGCTGGAAGATGGAGACATGAGCACCGGAAAAATATTGAGTCTTACCTTATTGCCCATGATTATTTGTGGGGTTTTGGGTTACTTGATTCCAGGAAACTTGTTGGGGACAGATACCAACGATGCCTTTATTTTTGGATGTATACCGGTGGTAGGTTTCTTTATTTACCTGTACGCTAAGGCCAATGAAAATGACAAAAGACCGATTGGGGCCTTACTAGCCGTTTATGCCTGTTTAGTGATATTCTGGGCGGTATTCCATCAAAATGGAGATGCACTAACGGTATGGGCAGAAGACTTTACCGAAAGAACAATGCCAGAAGCATTTGGCAATGCGGTAGATAAAGTGGGTATGGCACAAACCGTAACCAACCTTGGAGATAGTACCGATGCTAAAAGTGCCGCATACTTCAGTAACCTAAGTCCCGAAAAAATACCACAGCAAGGAAGTTCCTTAAAGTTGGTTTCTACCGAATTATACCAATCCATCAACCCATTTTGGGTAGTGTTACTCACGCCAATTGTAGTTGGGTTTTGGGGATTCTTGCGCAGAAGGAAAAAAGAGCCTTCTACGCCTACCAAAATTGCGATAGGTCTTGTAATTACCGCTTTATCTGCCTTGGTAATGGCAGGGGCGGTAGCCGCTTCTAACGATCTTTCGATGAAAGCGAGCAGCTTGTGGCTCATCGCGAGTTATGGGGTAATTACCTTGGGTGAGTTATGTCTTTCTCCCATGGGACTATCTTTGGTGTCTAAGCTCAGCCCGCCACGCATTACAGCGCTTATGATGGGCGGATTCTTCTTGAGTACTTCCATCGGCAATAAGTTGTCTGGAATGTTATCCGGCATGTGGGAAGGCTTTGCAGATAAGAAAAACTTCTTTTATATGAACTTTGGCTTGGCCATGGCGGCAGCGCTTATGATGATCTTATTGCTGCGCTGGTTGAATAAAGTGATGAAAGAAAAAGGCATTTATTAAAATTAGAATATTTTTACCAAAAATTAAATCAAAACAACATGAGTGAAGAAGTAATCTTAGAAGAACACAAAGACGAACAATGGCCTGAAGGTGGCATGGAAAAGCAGCCTAGAGGTCTGATGACCTTATTTTTCTCTGAAATGTGGGAGCGTTTTTGCTACTACGGGATGAGAACCTTATTGACCTTATTCTTAGTAAAGTCACTGATGAAAGGCGATGCAGAAGCGTCTCTAATATACGGAGCGTATACCAGTTTAGTGTATGCAGCACCTATTTTAGGAGGTAGAATGGCAGATAAATTCTTGGGATATCGCTATGCGGTAATGCTGGGAGCTGTTTTAATGGCCATTGGTGAATTTTTGATTTTAGGAAATACTGAACATGCCATGCTTTTGGGTATGGGCGCACTTATCGTTGGTAATGGATATTTTAAAGCGAATATTTCAACCATCGTAGGTAAATTATACAAAGACAATGATCCAAGAAGGGATTCTGGATTTACTATTTTTTACATCGGTATCAATATTGGTGCATTACTAGCAACCACCATCGTGGCATACGTAGGAGAGACCTATGGCTTTGAATACGGCTTTGGATTGGCTGGTTTAGGTATGCTTTCTGGTCTGTTCATTTTCTGGGCAGGTAGAGATAATTACGCTGCGGCAGAAGGTCTAGAGATTACAGAAGCAGGTAAGGCAAAAATGCTTGGGCCCTTGACCGGCGTTCAAGTGGTTTCTTTAGCTTCGTTATTGTTGATTCCAGCGTGTTACTTCTTAATTCAACAAAATACCTGGATGACGTACTTGCTGTTAATCTTATTTGCAGTGGTGATCTACACCTTATTAAGTGCAGGTCGTAAAGAAGATAAAGATTTAGGTGTAAAAATTTGGTTCGATAGAATGGTCGCGTTGATTATTCTGATGTTAATCAATATTTCATTTTGGGCATGTTTTGAACAAGCAGGTACTTCACTTACTTTATTCGCAGATAGAAACGTAGACAGAGGGATATTCGGTTGGGAAATGCCAGCGAGTATGACCCAGTTTTTCAATCCGTTCTTCATTATCGTATTTGGATCAATATTCTCTGTGTTATGGGTGAAATTGGCCAAAGTGGGTAAAAACCCAAGTATTCCCCAGAAATTTGCCTTGGCATTTGTGCAATTAGGCTTAGGATTCTTAGTAACCATGATCGGCTTAAAGTTTGTAGATGCCGATTTCCAAGTTCCGCTATTTACACTCGTGGTATTGTACTTATTGCACACTACAGGTGAGCTTTGTATCTCACCGATTGGTTTATCTATGGTTACCAAACTAGCACCAAAACGAATTGCAGGTGCTGCTATGGGAGCATGGTTCTTGAGTTTTGCGGGTGCCAATTACCTAGGTGGTATTATTGCCTCTCTTACAGGCGGTCACGATGGTGGCGAAGCCTTAACAGCAGCAGAAACCTTGGTGAATTCTACAGATGTATTTGCTATCTTGGGATATGTACTTCTAGGTATTGCAGCCTTGGTATTTATACTTAACGGGCCTATCAAAAAACTAATGCACGGCGTGGAATAATCCACAACGTACATATTTATAAAAGAAAATCCGAACTTATCCAGTTCGGATTTTTTTATTTGCAGTAACGGTGGAAGAAGAATGGAAGGTAGTCTACATAGCCAGTAGACAAGAAAAAAAAGTGGCAGTACGCTTGGCACAAGAAGGGATAGAACATTATTTACCGCTATATCAAAAGTTAAGCCAATGGTCAGATCGAAAAAAGTGGGTAGAATGGCCGTTATTTAATGGCTATTTATTTGTGAAGCCAACTCCCTTGCAACGTGAAAAAGTGCTTAGCCTACAAGGCGTGGTGGCATTTGTTCGCTACAACAAAGCCGATGCCGTTGTTAAACAAACCGAAATAGACATTATTCAACAAGTACTGGAATCGGGCTATACGCTAGAATCGTACACCAAACCAGAAGACTTTACCGTAGGCGACGAAGTATTGATTACCGAAGGAGCCCTCATCGGGCACAAAGGCGAGATCCTGCGCCACAACAACAAAGAGTATTTTTTAGTGAGTTTTGAGACGCTGGGACAGAGTCTCAAAATAGAATTACCGGCGCACAGTTTCAAAAAAACATAATTAGGTTTAGCATGTGTGTATTTTTCGACAATTGCATCAAGGAATACATATAAAAAACGTGCTTATTTGCAGTAGTTAAAACCAATCTAGATTTGAGAGAACACAAAATCGCAATTATTGGCTTAGGTTATGTGGGTTTACCACTAGCTGTAGAGTTTGGTAAGCAATATGACACCGTTGGTTTCGATATCCACCAAGGAAGAATAGACGAGTTAAGAAGGGGAGAGGATTCTACCTTAGAGGTGGAGCCAGAAGACTTAAAAAAATCATCTCGATTATCCTATACGTTTAATTTAGCCGACATCACGTCATGCGATACCTTCATTGTAACTGTTCCTACACCTATCGACAAAAACAAACGTCCTGACCTTACGCCCTTGGAAAAATCCAGTGCGTCCATCAGTAAAGTATTGAAGAAAGGGGACATCGTAATTTATGAGTCTACGGTATATCCAGGTTGCACAGAAGAAGTGTGTGTGCCTATCTTGGAAGCAGGTAGCGGACTCAAATTCAACGAAGATTTTTTCTGCGGTTATTCTCCAGAGCGAATCAATCCAGGAGATAAAGTACATACCGTTACCAAAATACAAAAAGTAACCAGTGGCTCAACTCCCGAAATAGCGGAAGTGGTAGACCAATTGTATAAAACGGTGATTACGGCCGGAACCTACAAGGCGTCATCCTTAAAAGTAGCCGAAGCGGCAAAGGTGATTGAAAACTGCCAACGCGATTTGAACATCGCTTTTGTAAATGAATTATCGCTCATTTTTGAACGATTAAATATAGACACGCTCTCGGTACTAGAAGCTGCCGGAACCAAATGGAACTTTTTACCGTTCCGACCAGGATTAGTAGGCGGACATTGTATCGGCGTAGATCCGTATTACCTTACCTATAAAGCAGAAGAAGTGGGCTATAATCCACAAGTGATTTTGTCAGGCCGACGAATTAACGACGCAATGGGCGCACACGTAGCTAAGAAAGTAGTGAAGCTTATGATTGACAGAGGTCAAACCATCAAAAACAGTAAAGTGTTGATGCTGGGTATTACCTTCAAAGAAAACTGTCCGGATATCCGTAACTCTAAAGCGATTGATGTGTACACCGAATTAACCGACTTCGGTATCGATGTAGATGTATATGATCCATGGGCAAATGCAGCAGAAGTGAAACACGAATACGATGTTGATTTATGTACCGAATTGGGTGATAATTACGGCGCGATAATACTAGCGGTTTCGCATGATAAATTCAGAGCCATTGATATCAGTACCTTAAAAGCAAACGATGCCGTGGTATTCGATATCAAGGCCTTTTTTGACGTATCGGAAATAGACGCCAGATTATAATGGAATTGGATAAAACGCTCGCAACTAAAATTCAAGGTGCTTCGTTCTTAGTAACGGGCGGTGCTGGTTTTATTGGAACCAATATCGTCGATACATTACTGGCCAATGGTGCGAGTAAAGTGCGTGTCTTGGATAATTTATCCAACGGCTATATCGAAAATGTAAACGAGTTTAAGGATAACCCTCGCTATGAATTTATGGAAGGCGATATACGGGATTTGGCAACATGCCAAAAAGCCGTGGCGGGTATCGATTACGTGACTCACCAAGCCGCCTTAGGTTCGGTTCCACGTTCCATCGAGAATCCCATTCAATCCAATGAAGTAAATGTCACCGGGTTTTTAAATATGTTGGTGGCGGCTAAAGAAAGCGAGACGCTCAAGAAGATGGTATACGCCGCTTCATCGTCTACGTTTGGTGACCATCCTGCACTTCCTAAAGTAGAAGGGCACGAAGGTAAGCCACTTAGCCCGTATGCCGTAACCAAAGCAGTAAATGAACACTACGCCGATGTATTCTCGTCTATTTATGGATTACATACCATCGGACTGCGGTATTTCAATATTTACGGTCCAAGGCAAAATGCGAATAATCCGTATGCTGCGGTGATTCCCATTTTTTGTAAAGCCTTTATAGAAGGAAAAGCACCACATATCAACGGCGACGGCGAAACGAGTCGTGATTTTACCTTCGTAGACAATGCGGTGCAAGCTAATTTACGTGCCTTGTTTTCGGATAACGTGTACCAACATGAAGTGTTTAATGTAGCATGTGGAGAGCAAACCTCGCTCAATGAAATGATTGCCATTCTGAACGCTATCTCGGAAAGTGAACTTCTACCGGTATATGGTCCAGAGCGTCAAGGAGATGTAAAGCATTCATTGGCAAATATTGACAAGATAAAGAATACCCTACACTATGCTCCGCAAGTATATTTTAAAGAAGGTCTTAAAAAAGTGTATGCGTGGTATAAAAAGAACGCCAAAATCGAGTAATTTTGCTACTCGTTATTTAAAATGACTAATTGCAGGAGAGAAATACTGTCAACTAAGAGTGTACGTCAGTCAATCGATGTACACAGCGCCAAGGTATGGCGTACGATTGGTCTTCCTTTTTTTTGTGGATACTGTGTATATGTATGCCTGTCAATTGGCTCATGAAAATAAATATCTTTGCCGCTTGTTACCCGTTTCGGCATATAATGAAGGATGTTTAACATCCAATTACCAATCCAAGTGGAAGAAGTAAGGGTAGCGAATGGTAGGTTCTTCGTTTCAGGCCATGGGACTGAGGTGGCGAAGCTGCATAACGCAAATACGAAGAGAAGAGTTAATTTGAATACAAAGAATAGGATAAGCGCGTAATGGAAACGCCAATGGCTAACCCTACAGCAACAGTTATGGGAGTAGAGGAAAACGAAAAAACACATAGCAATCAAATGTCTCCGGAAGCAAGTGCACCAGCCGTAGTTGTATCACCCTATGCGTTAGGTTGGTCCAAAAGATTGTTTGACTTTTGCTTTAGTTTGGTTGTGTTACCTATTGCGCTAATCTTAACCAGTATCGTTTTTTTACTGTACCCTTTTATGGATGGTTTTTCTGTTTTCTTCCGTCATGAGCGTATAGGTGTTGCCGGTAAGAAATTTGATTTATATAAAATTCGTACCTACAAAAAGAGTAATCCCACAGAAGGTGTGCAGGACAATTGCGATGAGCTGGTTGTGGTTCCTTTGCTAGGTAATTTATTGCGCATGAGTCGTATCGATGAATTGCCACAAATCTGGAACATTCTAAAAGGTGATATGAGCTGGGTGGGTCCTCGACCTGAGCAGTCTCAATTTGTCGATAAAATTATTGCAGAGTACCCAAACTACGATGCACGTCATGCGGTTAAACCTGGAATTACAGGTCTAGCACAAATTAATAATCCCAATGCAACTATCGAGGATCACCAAGAAAAATTGATTTTTGACCTCGAATATGTGCAAAAAGCAAGCTTGCTATTGGATCTTAAGATTTTATGGCGCAGTTTGGTGGTGGTTTTAACCAAAAAATAAGCCGCCGTTACCGTTAACGAAATACCCCCACTCCCAAATGTACAAAATGAAATTCGGTTATCTTACGTTATTGATACTATTAAGTCAGTCGGCATTTAGCCAAGGCTGGTTAGGTAAAGATTTAAGTAATATCAATGTTAAAGAATTAACAAATGCACAGCGAGACGAGGTAAAGCGATCCGCAAGGCTTCAAGGATTGAATGATGCGGATATGGAGGCTATTGCCAGATCCAGAGGAATTAGCTTGGATGATTTTAGAGATATTCGGGCGAATGACGGTGAAAAAATAGGAAAAAAAGACAAAGATACGTCTACCTCAAAGCGACAAGAAGTAAGTGAAAACGTACTGCAAACGACCGTGGCTATTTACGGACAGGAATTATTTGAAAACAGTAACTTAGATTTTCTGCCAAGTAGCAATCTGGCACCCACTGCAGGTTATATACTTGGACCAAATGATCATTTAGATATTCGGATATACGGCTTACAAGAACAAAACATGAAAGTGGTTGTCGCCACGAATGGATCCATTGTAATTCCTTACGGCGGAAAAATTATGGTAAGCGGCTTAACCTTGGCACAGGCTGAACGTACCATCATAAATCAACTTAAAAAAGTAGGATTTGCTTCTCTAGGTAACGGTAACAGCCAACTAAAAATACAAATTACTGAATTCAGAACCATACAAGTGATGGTGTGGGGAGCCAAACAATCTGGCGCTTATTACCTACCTAGTTTAGCGACAGGATTTCACGCATTATTTGCGTCGGGTGGTCCTGGATTAAATAGAAGTTATCGAAATATTCATATCATTCGAAATGGGAAAACCATTCGTGTTATCGATTTATACGAATTTTTAGCAAAAGGTTCGCGTGCATCCGATATTACGCTCCAAGACAATGACATTGTTTTTATACCGTATTACGATCGAAGAGTAAGACTGCGTGGGGAAATCAAAACCCCAGCGGTATTTGAATTATTGCCTAACGAACATTTACAATCTGCAATAACGTATGCTGGTGGATACACAGAGATAGCCTATCAAGAGGTGGTTGAAGTATTGCGTTATGGTGGAGACCAAAAAGAATTATTTACAGTACGCGCAGAAGAATTAGCTGATTTTAAGCTGCTCGGTTCTGAAATCGTGACCGTTTCTTCTATTATGGATCGCTACAGTAACCGGGTAAAAGTAGATGGGGCGGTAGAGCGTCCCGGATATTATTCGATGGCAGATGGCATTGATTTGAAAAAAGCGATAGAAAATGCAGGTGGACTTAAACCAAGTGCAATTAAAGAATATGTCCTGTTATTTCGTGAGCCACGTGATGGACAAAATCATTATTATGCGTATCGCTTAGATTCTATTTTAGCTGGCAACATGCGTATTGAACTACAAGAGAACGATATGATCTTGGTTGGCGATAGCTTGGATATGAACCGTGAAGACAAAGTTCACATCTACGGCGATGTCAACAAACAAGGGGAATATCTATTCGGAGCAGGTATTACGGTAAGTAAGTTGTTATTCCTTGCAGGTGGATTTGAACAAGAAGCGTTAACTAGTAAAATAATTATTTCTAGAAAAGTAGAGGACGAAACACAATTAGCGACTGTTAATGTGCTAAGTGCGCGACGAGATTTTTGGAATGACAAAGCTTTAAATGAGTTTGTATTAAAGCCCGGAGATGTGGTAACGGTGAGTCGTAATCCATACTACCGTAAACAGGTTTATGTGACGTGCGAAGGAGAATTTAAGGTGCCGGGTGTATATCCTATGGCCAGTCGAAATCAGTCATTATATGATATTTATATGCAAGCCGGTGGATCAAATCAATACGGTAATGTAGACGGAAGTATTCTGATCAGACAACGAAAGATTCAAATTTCAACAGCGAAAATTGAATCCTTAAAAGCGAAAGTATTAAACGAGCTTTATGCGCAAGATACGCTGAAAGAAGTAGATGAACTGAACTACAAGCCAGACAGTCTTGTGATTGATACCATTGTAATTGGCGGATATCGTAATTTCGAAACAACGGCCAAGTCCTTTTATTTACAGCCGGGTGATCGATTTATTATACCTACCATCGAATCCACGGTGAGTATTCTAGGCGAAGTGTATAATCCAAACGTGATTATGTACGACAAGAAATTAACCTTAAAACGCTACATAATTATGGCGGGAGGGACAACAGAAGAAGCTAAAAAGAACAATATTTTTGTGGTTTATTCTAACGGGAGAAGCGCAAAAACGAGGCGGTTCCTGGGTGTATTTAAGTTGCGTCCAGCTATTCGTCCAGGATGTCAGATCATTGTGCCTTCTAAATCTAAAGGTAACGATGCCAATAGTAGACTCTCTGCCACAGAAAGAATTACCATGTATTCGGTTATGGCGTCAACCATGTCATCACTGGCATACCTTATAAGTCAGATCGTGAAGTAGTTTCGTCACGAATGGATAAGAAACACCTATTACCCCAAAATGCACTGTTTAACCTAATAGGCACAGCATTGCCTTTAGGAGTAGGTCTTATTTCCATTCCCATAGTTATAGACGCCTTAGGGCTAGAGGTTTTTGGGCTGTTAACGTTAATATGGACGGCTATCGGATATTTCGGATTATTTGATTTTGGTATGGGACGCGCGCTAACCCAACAAGTAGCGTTGCACCGCGTAAAAGAAATCACTAGCTTAGTTCCGCTGATTAAGACGGGGTTGTGGGCATTGGTTTTGCCCGGAATCTTGGGTGCCATTTGTATGCATATAGCGTCATTTTACTATGTGCAACAGGTACTGGATCTTTCTCCCATTTTACGAAAAGAAACGCTGGATGCTTTTGTATGGGCTGCATGGTGCATTCCGTTGGTAACAGTTAGTTCTGGCTTGCGGGGTATTTTAGAAGGACTGGAGGATTTTGCAAAATCAAGTACACTTCGTGGTGTTTTAGGAATTCTTAATTTCTTGGCGCCCATGGTACTTGTTTTAGTGGGTGACACTTCTTTACTACATATTGTTTGGAGTTTAATTGCCGCTAGAATTCTCGTAGTTATATGGAATGTATGGTGGATAAGAGCCTTTCTTAAGCCCAGTGAAAAAGTGCCTTTTACCCAGCGGATAAAATCAGTGAAGTCACTTTTGTCCTTTGGATTTTGGATGACGGTTTCCAATATAGTCGGACCCTTTATGGTAGCTGCAGATCGATTTATCGTAGCCATGTTAGTGGGTACATCAGTGCTTACCTATTATACAGTTCCGCAAGACATTGTTCTACGCTTATTAATCATTCCTGCGGCAATAGCTACGGCATGGTTTCCGCGTTTTACAATCGTAGCCAACGAATCTGGAAAGCAGGGCGAAAGCGCCTTGTTAAAAAAAGGGTTAAGCTACATTATGCTTACGCTAGGCCCAATATGTCTAATATTAGCTTTGTTTTCAAAGCAATTATTGCGAAGTTGGATTAATCCTGAATTTGCAGAACATGCTTGGATGGTTTCTATAGTATTGTTAGTCGGCGTATTCTTTAACGCACTAGGTCACATACCATTGGCGGCACTTCAAGCAACAGGTAAGGTTAAAACAACTGCCTTATTGCATGTGGTGGAATTATGCGTTTATCTTCCTTTACTGTATATCGTTTTACCTGTTTGGGGTGTTTTGGGTGCGGCCTGCCTTTGGGCTGCTAGAACTACCCTAGATTTTGGATTCTTATTGGGTTTTAATCACTATAAAACACATGCAACCGCAAGATTATAATCAAAAACAAGACGCGTATTTTAGCCGCGCCAGATTAGATATATTGCCTTTATTTCCTGCGCATGCCCATTCTGTATTGGAAATTGGATGTGGCAACGGAGCAACGCTGCGGTATTTGAAAGATGAAGGTCGTTGCCAAACCATAGACGGCATAGAACTGACTGAATCAGTGGCATTGGAGGCACAACCATTCCTAAATACTACGTGGATGGGTGACGCAGAAGAAATTATTACAACTCTAGAGGATGAGCGATACGATGCAATTCTGTGTTTGGATGTTTTAGAACATCTCGTAGATCCTTGGAGATTCGTAGCGCAACTTTCCCGTGTACTTAAAACAGGGGGCGTTGTTATAGCGAGTATACCTAATTTACGGACATTTAAAGTAATTGCCAATTTAACGTTATTCGGTCGCTTTACCTATGCCGATCAAGGCATCATGGATAGAACACATCTCCGTTTTTTTACAAAAAAATCGGCGTTGCATTTACTAGAAACGGAAACATTAACCGTAGATAAGTGGAATTACAGCCCTTTTGCTCCCTGGAGTAAATCGGCTATAGTCAATGCCCTCTCACTTGGGTTGATTAGAGATTTTTTAACCGAACAATATTTGGTTAAAGCACTAAAAAAGTAACCGTGGTACAATCTACAGCTCTCTGTTTTGTCGCCTACTATCCGTCTTCGGCGTTAGTTGCAAGCATTCAGTTAGGATTGTCTGAAGGGTATACCGTATATGTCTATGACAACACGCCAAATGGAGATGACCAGTTAAGTAAAATACTATCTCCGGATTTCGTATGCTTGGGCTCCGGTAAAAATGAGGGTATGGGCATTGCGCTCAACGAATTAGGACAGCATATAGCGGCAGAAAAGCATAGTCACGCTCTTTATTTTGATCAAGATACCTTGTTTACTGCAGCAAGTTTGCAGTGGATTAATGCATGGATGGCACTGCATACCGCAGATTTAACGAATGCGGCAGTTGTTCATTTTCAAGCCAATACCCAGCAAACCACTCCCGAAAATTCGAGTATGCAAAACGCCTACTTCCTTATTAGTTCAGGATCACTATTTGGGTTAGAAGCGTTGAAAAAAATGGGTTGGCACAGTCGATCGTATTTTTTAGAATGTGTAGATTATGAATTGTGCGCACGTGCACATTTCGCCAATCTAGCTGTCTTAAAAGTGCAAGGCTGCCCTGGACTAGATCATGAGTCGCTTCAACCGCAAGATGAAGCGCGCATCATGGGCAAAAAAATAGGATTTCGTTTATATCCTTGGATACGGATCTATTCCTTTATCATAGGCTTAGCAGGCTTGTCTTTCACAGCGTTGCGCAAAGGTCACCTTGTTTTCGCGTGGAAGTGTTTCCGCAATATCCTAACGCATACCGTGACACAACTGTTCGCAGTGTTTTTATGGGGTATTAAAAAACGGCAAGAAAAACGGCAAAAATGGAAATCGGTGTAGTTACCTACGGTCATTTCGATGGCCTGGAAGAAGGAATAAAACAGCTAAAAACGTGCTTTGGAAATGCACGTATTTCGGTACTCAATAATAAGCCTAATGCTGCCAGACCTTCTGAGATCCAAGGAAGTTATGCGCACTATGAGTTTAGTGGCTATCTCGAGATGTGCGAATCCTTTACGGGTACGGGACCCTTTGTCATCGTAAACGATACCTTGTTCAAAACACATTACACCGTCGGTTGGCTTCGGTTGCTTAAACGCGCGATGATTCAACTTAACAAAGATACCGTTACGGTATATGGCGATATCCGGTGGGATGGTCATGCCTACGACGAACGACCCAATCCTTTTTTGGCATCATGGCTGTTTGTGTTGCCCAATGCCCACACACTTGACGTTTTTAAACAAAGTTTGGCTGAAATACTCAACGAACCAGCTTCCTTAGGCAGTGAAGCCTACCAGGCATTTTTGCACGCTTGGATTTTCCCGAAAGGGAAATTAAGCGGTTGGCATGGTGGCGCAAAAGACGACTACGCACGAATACGCAAGGAACGATGCATTCGCTTAGAACATCGATTGAGCACGGTCTTGCCTCAGCACGGATTACCGCTTACCAGTTTGGGAAGTTTTTCTCCTTTTTTTTACATGATCTTGAGAGGAATGGACCGTCTAAATACCCGCATTAAGGCGTGGTTAAATTAACTACAACGAATACAAAGCTTACGATTATACATGAATTCAACGAAACAAAATGCGTTAAACGCAGACGCTTCACTGGGAGATATCCTCAATCAGTTGGGCAACTTATTCCAACGAATGAAAACCCATTGGAAGCCTTTGGTAATCTATCCCCTACTTTTTGGATTGGTGGGCTTATTAGCAGGACTTTTTTTACACACAGATAAGAAAAAAGCCGAGTTTATCATCGCGGCAGAGGAAGAAGGTCCATCGGGTATGGACGGTTTGATGGCGCAATTTGGTTTAGATGTAGGTGGATCTAATCCTGGAGGTGTTTTTGAAGGCGAAAGTTTGGTACACTTGTTTCAAATACGTTCTATGATCGAACGTACACTTCTAACTACCATCGATTTTAATGGTAAAAAAACAGTGCTGGCATCCTTAATTTGGGGAGATCTAAAGCAATCTAAAAAAGAACGCTTTAGCGAGGTGAGCTTTAAGACCGATCGAAGCCAACAAAATGCCATTACTGACAGTGCCTTGTATTTAACGTATAGACATGTTAATCAAAATGTATTAATGGTAAGTCGACCTGATAAAAAACAAAGTTTTGTGACGGTAAGTTGCTCGCATCAAGATCCAGATGTGGCCATGGCATTAAGCCAAACGTTGATCGAAACGGTGACTGATTTTTACATTGAAACCGTTACCAAAAAAGCACGTTACAATCTAGACGTCTTGCGCAAGGAAGTAGATTCCGTACAAAAGATTTTAAATCAGAATTTACGCAGCAATGCAAGTATGAGCGATTTAAACTTGAATCCCATGATGCAAAGTGCACGCATTGGTCAAAACCGTACCATGATTGATTTACAAATCAGTATTTCGTTGTACGGCGAATTAATTAAAAATTTAAAACTGGCAGAAATAGGGTTGCGTAAGCAAACTCCCTTGATCCAAATTATAGAGACCCCGCATTACCCGTTGGAAAATGTTGGTTTTAGATGGTGGCATTATGTCTTGGGATGCGTAGGAGCTGGATTTGCCTTGGCTATGTATATGATTTATTTCGGCTGGCGCAAAGAGCAGGCGTTAAGCAAACAAGAATGACTCCACTACGACGCATCTTAGCTACGCTTATGTTCTTGCCGAATATAATGCCCTTCAAGGCGTTGTTCTCGGCAGAAATATTTCCGTGGGCTTTTTTGTATGCGTTGCGCAAGGATTTACGATTAACACTCGGGTATACCTTATTTTTAGGGTATATTGTCATTTCATCCGTATTGTTTTTGGGATCATTTCCCTCTTTTTTAGTGCCTGCACGGGCTTTGTTTGCGTTGATTAACGCATCCATGATTTTCTTCTTACTAATTAACGTTCAGCGGGAAGAATACAAAACCATAGTCACCATTTTTCACGGTGTATTTATCGCCAATTTAGGCCTTTGTATAATTCAGTTTTTAGGCTTGTTTCCGCCGTTTTTAGAACCGGTTTTTAGGTTGTTTATCGATCGGTTTACGCACGAAATATATGGTGGAGGTCGAGGGGTAGCCGGTTTGTTTGCCGAACCATCCTACGCCAGTATGGCCATCCATTATTACTTTGCTTTTTTCATGCTGAGTAAGAACATAAATCCAAAATCCTTACTCGGTATTGGTGCTATTGTAGGTATTGTTTTCTTTGACTTGTTCATAATCCGTTCGGTTACGGGTGTAGTTATGATCTTGCTGTATTTAGCAAGCATGCAAAAAGCCAAAGACCTAATTAAGTCGGGAGTAATAGCCATCGTCTTACTGGCTTCCGTTATTTATTATGTGGGGCAATCTCCCAATGCACCGCGATCGATAGAGACGGCTTATGATTTTTTTAAATATGGCGGCTATCAAGACCCTACGCCGTGGCTCTTGGAGCAATCCGGATTTCGATTTGTGAGTGTCTGGGCTTCGTATAAGTATGGATTTACGCATCCCTTTGGATCGGGTGTGGGCGGCTGGGGACCTGCCAGTATTCAAGCCATGGATGATATCGGCATCAAAGCATCTGCGATGAGTTTTTTTGCTTCTGCCATGGGATCCGAGTACCAAGGTGTAAGGCCTACGTCATTTGCCGCAGGCTTAATGCTGGAAACAGGGATAGTAGGATTAATACTATTTATCATCGCTTTTTATCCGTTCTTAAAACGGCCGGAGATTTACCGCGATTTGCATACACGATCGATCACGCTATTTTTTCTGTTTAATACCTTTGCACTTGGGAGTATAGGTGATCCCTTGCCCTTCGTATTTTTGGCGCTAGCCTATAGGTCCATTATAGAACCCCCAGAAATAGTGCATGCATAATCCACTGGTGAGTATTGTAATGCCTTGTTACAAGGCAGAAAAAACCATACAGCGCAGTGTGGAGGGCGTCTTAAATCAAACGTATTCCAATTGGGAATTACTGCTGATCATAGATGGACAACACAAGGAATTGGAAGCCATGGTGAGGTTATTGGCAGCGCAAGAACCACGCATTCGTCTATTGGTTTCTGAGCAAAATAGAGGAGTTACCCGTAGCCGAAACATCGGTATTCGATTAGCGAAAGGAGAATGGTTGGCGTTTTGCGATGCAGATGATTACTGGCTAGAACATAAGTTAACGACGCAGTTAAGTGTAGCGCAAGAGCAAAAAGCAAATCTGGTATGCTCTGCATTTTGTTTTTATTATCCCCACAACCAGAAGTTGGACCTCATACACACCCACTCTACCATTACGTATAACACGATGTTGCACACCAATGCCATACCGATGAGTACGGCGATGATGCAGGTAGATAAGAACCATCGGCATTATATTCCACAACTTCCGGCGCATTTGATTCATGAAGATTATGCCTTTTGGCTCACCCTGTTTCAGAAACGTGAGATACAGGTGGCCTATACAGAAGAGGCTACCGCACATTTGTTACAAGCAGCAGGATCTCGTTCGGCCAATAAGTGGCTAGGGGCCAAATCACATGCGTATATTTTGGCTACGTATGGCAGTGTTTCCAAATTTAAGCGTATCGCATTGATGGTGAGCTATGCCTACAACGCCAGTAAAAAAAGAATTTTAGGAAGGTTGTTTACCTTCTCGTAATAGTACCCCACAATCAATAGTTAAATTCAATCTCGTTATGATATCTTTATTCTTCCAGTCAACCAGGTATTCACAAAGAATACTCAGCCTTTTTGCGCTGGCGTTCATTTCAGCGTCGGTCGCTAGGGCGCAAACTGTTCCGGTAGGCATGCCGTTCTTCGATGATGCCTTGCACCGCGCCCAACTTATGGGCTTGGTCGATTCCAATGTATCATTTATGGTGCGTCCGGTACAACCGGGTCGTGCTTTAGGTATCCAAAATCCAAACGGCGTAGATACGCTTTTGTTTCCTACCGACACCAATCACTACGAACCGTTGGCAGATCAGCAATTTGCCAAGGGAAAAATACGCATCAGCTTATTACCCGTGTATTTTCACACGCGGTACAACGGTCACCATCCCTACGGTTGGGCAGATGGACCTATGGTGTCTGCACGTGGATTTCAACAATATATCTCAGCGGGTGTATATGCCAAAGCGGGCCCGTTAGAAGTGCAATTTCGTCCCGAACTGGTCAAAGCACAAAACAAGCCTTTTCAAAACCCTCCGTTTAGATCAAGAGAAATTGATTTTCCGGAACGAATGGGACAAGACGCGTATTCGGAAAAGTTTATGGGGCAGTCCTTTGTAAAATTAAGCAAAGGCGCACTTACCGTGGGGTATTCTACCGAAAATATATGGTGGGGAGCAGGCACTAAAAATGCCATCATTATGAGTAATAACGCGCCTGGATTCGGGCATTACACCATCAATACCAACAAACCGGTAAAAACACGGATAGGAACCTTCGAAGCCCAAATGGTGGCGGGTAAATTGAAGCATTCGGGTTTTCAATATCCATTGCGGTATACCGGTGGCGAATGGCCTCCTATTGCCGGAGATGTGGTGCCGGTTACTTCAGCACCTCAATTTCACAGTTATTTTAATGGGGTCACGGCGGTGTACCAGCCTAAATGGACACCAGGCTTGTTCTTAGGCGCTACGCGTATTGTGCAGGTTTCTGGAGAACCTACAAAAGTATCCGATTACTTTAGTGTATTATACCTGAGCCCTCGTAATGAGCAATTAGGTTCAGGATCGGGAGCACTAAATCGGAATCAAATCGTTTCCTTATCGTTCCGCTACTTATTTCCAAAAGCTCATGCCGAAATTTACGGAGAGGTGGGACGGGAAGATTGGGCCTGGGATATGGAAGATTTCTTAACACGTCCTGCGGCGACTACGGCCTGGATGGGCGGGGTGCGCAAGTTGCAGCCCATGCCTGGGAAAAACCGCTGGTTGCAGGTTATGGCAGAAGTCACCAAGATACAAGCACCCATGGATAATTATTTGCAACCTAGTTCTTTATTGGGGTATAGTTTTTATACCAACGGAAATAGCGTGGGATGGACCAATAACGGTCAAGTACTTGGTGCGGGTATTGGCCCCGGGAGCAACATGTTTACCCTAGGCGCCACCTACTTGAACGGTTTTAAAACCTTCGGTGTTCATTTTGAGCGAGTTTCCTATAACAAAGATTTATACTATGGTGCTATCGATTATCTTTTTCTGGGTGGTAGTAATCCCTATTTTAAAGATATCAGTAAAATGTATACCGATTGGGGAATTCTGCTGAATCATCATACGTCCTACGGTAAATTGTTTGTAGGCTATAACCTGCATATCCTTCGTACCTATAACTTCCAGTGGAATTACGATCCTGACGGCGTTGCTGGCGACTTTCGCTTTCCTGGAATCAATGCCTGGTCGGTTAATTTAGAAATAAGTGCCGTATACCGATTTTAAGTAGAACCGTTGAAAAAAATGCTGTCCAGTAATACTTCAAATCCCATAATTGAGTAACTTTGCTACTCGAAATCACTCATGATAGAAACGCTAATTTCTTCTAAAACCCGAGTTAAGCTACTCTTGAAGTTCTTCTTGAACAGCAAGAATAGCTCCTATTTGCGTGGGTTAGAAGCCGAATTCGGTGAATCTACCAATGCCATACGCTTAGAGCTCAATAAGTTAGAAGAGGCAGGATTACTGTCTTCTGAACTCAGCGGCAATAAAAAATTCTTTAAAGCAAACACCACGCATCCTTTTTTTGGAGACATACACAGCCTGTTGTTGAAGTATACCGGACTCGATGGTATTTTAGAACGAATTGTGGAGAGTCTCGGAGACTTGAAGTATGTATTTGTGGTAGGAAAACTAGCGAAAGGACTTTCCAGTGATATCGTAGATTTGGTTTTTGTAGGCGACATCGACAAAGCGTATTTGTTTGGGGTGGTCCAAAAAGCGGAACTCAAACTAGGAAAGAAAATTAAATATATTTGTTATTCATCTGCTGAATTTACTCCGGCAGAACTGAGTCAACATACAGACCATTACCTCCTTCTTTGGAGTAAATAGTCTATTTTAGCATACCTCATGCCAATCCGTCCCTGTGACTGAAGTGGCGAAGCCGTTTTTATAGACCAATAGATTTACTTGGTAGTTTTTGAGGTGTTTCGTGTACAGAGAATACTAAGTACTCTTTAGAATATGTCCTAGTGTAGTTTAAGAGTTTAAAGGTGAGAGTTTAATGTTGATGGTTTTGAGAGTTTACTTGGTAGTCACTAATTTGAATCGTTTGATGAGTTTATAGTGGATTCCATAGGGTACTATGTAATTTAGTTTAGAAGTTTAAAAGTTTAACGCTTCGCTGTTTAGAGGTGTCTTGTAATTCAATAAAATACTAAACTTACAAACTTATATCTCTTCAGTTCCCAGTTTAATGGGTTTCTAGTAAATCCATACACTTTTAAACTACTAAACTCTTAAACTTAATTGGTGCTTCGAAGTATAGATATTTCTAGTAAAACCATAAACTTTTAAACTTTTAAACTGTTCAAATTGAATGTTTATCAATTATTTCGTTATTAAGGTTGTTTCTAGTATCTCACTAAACTTTTAAACTTCTAAACTTTAAACTTATCCAATGCTCCAAAGTATAGATATTACTAGTAAATCCAATAACCAATAACCCCTAAACTCTTAAATTCACAAAACCATGCGAAACATACTCATCACAGGCGGTGCGGGATTTATAGGATCTCATGTAGTGCGCTTATTTGTAAATACCTTTCCGTCGGATAAAATTTATAATTTAGATGCGCTGACCTATGCAGGTAATCTAGAAAATTTAAAAGACATCGAGGATGCAGCCAATTACGAATTTGTGCATGCAGATATCCAAGATTTAGAAAAATTAACAGCGATTTTTGAAGAAAAGAAAATCACCCATGTCGTCCACTTAGCGGCGGAGAGTCACGTAGATCGTAGCATTAACGATCCATTGGCCTTCGTCAAAACCAATGTCTTGGGTACGGCTAATCTACTGCAAGTGGCCAAAGAAGCTTGGAAAAATGACTTTTCTAACACCTTATTTTACCACGTCAGCACGGATGAAGTATATGGTTCGTTGGGCGATACCGGTTTCTTTTACGAAGATACGGCCTACGATCCCCGCAGTCCGTATTCGGCGAGCAAGGCAAGCAGCGACCACTTTGTAAGAGCCTATTACCATACTTACAACCTACCAGTGGTGATTTCAAATTGTTCGAATAACTACGGACCAAATCATTTTCCGGAAAAACTAATTCCGCTGATGATTAACAATATCATCCATAAAAAACCCTTGCCCGTGTACGGCGAAGGATTAAATGTTCGCGATTGGTTATTTGTACTCGATCATGCCCGCGCTATCGAACGCATTTTCAGCAAAGGCACCGTAGGTGAAACTTATAACATAGGTGGACACAACGAATGGACCAACATAGATCTGGTACACGTGCTGTGCGATACCATGGATGAGAAATTAGGGCGCACCAAAGGAGATTCTCGCCAGTTGATTTCCTATGTAAAAGACCGCGCAGGACACGATTTGCGCTATGCCATTGATGCCACCAAACTGCAAAATGAATTGGGATGGGAGCCGAGTCTACAATTTGAAGAAGGCTTGAGTAAAACCATCGATTGGTACTTGAGCAATACCGATTGGTTAGAGAACGTAACCAGTGGAGCGTATACCGCTTATTATAAAGCGGCGTACGAAACGAAATAATACAGATAAGCTCCGAAAATAGGATAGTATAAGGACTTGAATTACGAAGCGCTTCTCGAATTAGCCATACAAGCGGCATACACCGCTGGGGCAGATATTCTACTGGTGTATAACGCAGGAGAAATTAAAGTAGACTTTAAATCAGATAATAGTCCATTAACGCTAGCAGACAAACAAGCGCATTTAACCATTGTAAAATACTTGGAATTAACCAATCTCCCTATTTTGAGTGAAGAGGGTAGGTCTATTCCTTACGAAGAGAGAAAAAATTGGGAAACCTTTTGGATGGTAGATCCACTAGATGGCACCAAAGAGTTTATACAACGAAACGGAGAATTTACGGTCAATATAGCCTTGATGCAGCATAACCAACCCATTTTAGGCGTGGTGTACGCACCGGTGTCTGGTCAATTGTTTTTTGGCGGAACGGCCTTAGGCTACGCAGCAATAGAAGAAGACGAAACAACCCGTCGTTTAACAACAATACCCAGGCGCAACATGCAAGCGTTGCAACAAACCAAAAATACCAACGTCATTTCCTCTAGGTTTCATCAAAACCAAGAGACGACTGATTTTGTTCAACAATTTGATGAACCATGCCTAGTTACCATGGGCAGTTCATTAAAATTTATGCTACTGGCACAAGGCAATGCCGATGTGTATCCACGTTTTGCCCCTACCATGGAGTGGGATACGGCTGCATCCGATGCCATTCTGCGCACACTTACGAGTGGAATTTACCAATGCAATGCCGCAAACGAAGCGACCATTCCATTGGAATACAATAAATCCAGTCTACTTAATCCATTTTTCATAGCGATTTAAGATGAGTACGAAATCCATTCAAATGGTTGATTTGCAATCCCAATACCAGCGACTAAAGCCGGAATTGGATGCCGCCATGCTGGGCGTAGCTGCCGATTGTACCTACATCAAAGGACCTGCCTTGGTAGAGTTTGAATCGAACCTAGGTGCCTACTTAAACGTAAAACACGTGATTGGAGTAGCCAACGGCACCGATGCCTTGCAAATAGCCTTTATGGCGCTGGGGCTTATACCCGGCGATGAAGTAATTGTACCTTCATTTACCTACGTAGCAACTGCAGAAGTGATTGGCCTATTGAGACTTACTCCCGTTATGGTGGATGTGGATCTAGAAAGCTTTACCATCTCCATTGAAGATATTAAAAAGGCGATAACGGCTAAAACAAAAGCCATCGTTCCGGTACACCTGTACGGACAAAGTGCCGACATGGAGGCGATTTTGGCCATTGCCAAGGAACACCAATTGTATGTGATTGAAGATAATGCACAGGCCATCGGTAGTGATTTTACGTTTTCCAATGGAGAAACGGCCAAAACAGGCACCTTAGGCGATATCGGTTGTACGTCTTTTTTCCCCAGTAAAAATTTAGGTTGCTTTGGCGACGGCGGTGCCATGTTTACCAATGATGATGAACTGGCATCCCGCATACGCATGATTGCCAATCACGGTCAACCACGCAAATACATCCATACCGTGTTGGGCGTAAATAGTCGCCTAGACACGATACAAGCCGCCATTCTGAAGGTGAAATTAAGAGAATTAGATGATTTTGCACACAGAAGACAAGCTGTAGCCGCCCGATACGATGCAGCACTCAGCGATATCACAGAACTCATTTGTCCTACAGTAATGAGTTATTCAAGTCACGTGTACCACCAATACACCGTGCGCGTAACCAATGGTAAACGGGACGAATTGCAAGCATTTTTAAAAGAAAAAGGTGTGCCCAGTATGATATATTATCCTATTCCGTTGTACGATCAAGAAGCATTTGCCGGATATCACAATGGCGTAAGACATATCCATACCGAACAACTCTGCCAAGAAGTTATTTCATTTCCCATCCATACCGAGATGGAAATAGAGACGCAAACGTTTATTATTGCTACCATTAAATCATTCTTTACTTCATGAACAAGATTAAATTTGGCGTCATAGGATGCGGACATATAGGGAAACGACACGCAACGATGGTGCAGCAAAACGACGAGTGTGAACTCATAGCCTTGTGCGACGCTGCGGATAAAGATACCTTGGGATTAGAAGGTTTGGACGTTCCGTTCTATAACACTCCTGAGGAAATGTTGGCGAATGAGCCCGGTATCGACGTGGTGTGTATATGTACTCCCAATGGATACCATTTCCGACACGCAAGTTTATGTTTAGATCACCACAAACACGTATTGGTAGAAAAGCCAATGGCGCTAACCAAAGCCCATTGCGAGGAACTGATTTATAAGGCGCTGAATGTTTCCAAAAACGTATTTTGTGTCATGCAAAACCGGTATTCTCCTCCATCGGTTTGGTTAAAGGAGTTGGTAACATCCGGTCAATTAGGCGATATTTACCAAGTACAAGTCAATTGCTACTGGAACCGAGACGATCGATACTACTTCAAAAACGGAGAAAAACATGCATGGAAAGGTACACAAGACTTAGACGGTGGCACCTTGTTTACCCAGTTCTCGCACTTCGTAGACTTAATGTACTGGATATTTGGCGACATCACCAACATCCAAGGCAAGTTTAATAACTTTACGCATCCGCATTCCATTGCCTTTGAAGATACCGGTTTGGTATCCTTTGATTTGGTGAATGGAGGTATGGGCTGTCTCAACTATTCTACTGCCGTTTGGGATAGTAATTTAGAGAGCAGCATTACCGTCATCGCGCAAAACGGTTCCATTAAAGTAGGAGGGCAGTACATGAACGAAGTAGAATATTGCCATGTAAAAGACTATACCTTTACGCCCCTAGCCGAAAGCAATCCAGCCAACGATTACGGACATTACAAAGGTTCCGCCAACAACCATCCCTTTGTTTTTGAAAATGTGGTAGACGTCATCAAAGGCCGAAAACCAATCGCTACCAATGCCTTAGAAGGCCTGAAAGTAGTGGATATTATTGAACGTATTTATGCGTTGCGTTAAGGGTGAATAGTTTAAAATATACTGGTAATTTCCATAGAACTAAGTACTAAGATAGGTTTAAAAGTTTAGGAGTTTAGAAGTTTACTGAGATACGAGAAACATCTTGAAGAACGAAATAATTGATAAGCATTCAATTTGAACAGTTTAAGAGTTTAGAAGTTTAAAAGTTTAGTGATTTATTGGAAAACGATCAAACGATGAACTATTGCGATATAAGGTTGTAAGTATAGTAGTCTATCGTATTACTAGAAACCCTAAACAGCGAAGCACTGAGATAAGTTTAAAAGTTTAAGAGTTTATTAAGATTCCAGGAGCCTCTTTAATAACTAAATAATTGATAAGCATGGAATTTGAACAGTTTAGAAGTTTAATAGTTTAAAAGTTTATTGAGATACGAGAAACATGTTAATTGACGAAATAATTGATAAACATGCAATTTGAACAGTTTAAAAGTTTATGGATTTACTAGAAACCCATTGAACTGGGAACTGTAGAGATGTAAGTTTAGTGTTTTATTAAATTACAAGAAACCTCTAAACAGCGAAGCGTTAAACTTTTAAACTCTTAAACTACATCATATAGTAAAGAGTTCAAGATAAACTCACCGCACGAGTCAAACTAGTAACTACCAATCAGAATACTATCATGAAATTTGCGTTTGAGGATTTAATAGTTTGGCAGAAAAGTGTAACCATGGTTAAGGATATTTACAAGCTTTCAAATACGTTTCCAAAAGATGAAAAATATGGAATAGTATCACAAATACGACGATCTGCACTTTCAGTATCATCGAATTTAGCGGAAGGCAGCGGTAAAATGACCACTAAGGATAAAGCTAATTACACCTCAATAGCTTTCGGTAGTCTAATGGAAACCATGAATTTGCTTATTATTTCAAAAGAAGTTGAATTTATTGATTCCAAAATATTAGAAAAGTTCAGAACACAAATTGCCGAGATTGCAAGAATGTTAACATCATTACGCACCGCACAACTGAAATAAGTTTGTAAGTTCAGCAGTTAATCGAATTACTAAAAACTCCTGAACAGCGAAGCGTTAAATAAGTTTAAGAGTTTAGAAGGTTAAAAGTTTATTAAGTTGGTAGAAATCTCTCAAAACAAAAAGCACTGAGATAAGTTTGTGGGTTTAAAAGTTCATTGTTGTACTAGAGACCGCTAAACAGCGAAGCGTTAAACTTATAAACTTCTAAACTATACTTCATGAGTTCTTATGGAATCCAATATAAACTCAATAAACGATTCAAATTAGTGACTACCAAGTAAACCCCTAAACCGCGAAGCACTAAACTTTTAAACTGTTAAACTAAAAAGGAACACTAAAGGGAATTTGAAGTAAACTCACCGCAGTACTCAAATTAACTTCTATCAAATAAAAAATAAACAGCGAAGCGTTAAACTCTTAACCTTCTAAACTAAGCTACAGGATATGATAAAACATTCTTAGCATTGTCTTATCACGAAACACCTAAAAACTACCAATTACTCAAATAAACAGCGAAGCGCTAAACTTTTAAACTCTTAAACTAGTCCACTGAACAACATATAGAGTTCAAAGTATAATCAGAATACTAATCCAATTATTAACTACCGAATAACAAAAAAATGAAAGGAATAATATTAGCCGGAGGCTCAGGAACTAGATTGTATCCCATAACCAAAGGAATAAGCAAGCAACTCATGCCCATTTACGATAAGCCGATGATATACTATCCGCTGTCGGTGTTGATGTTGGCGGGGATTAATGAGGTTTTAATCATCACCACCCCAGAAGACAACGATCAGTTCCAACGCTTGTTAGGTGACGGGTCGCAAATAGGATGTAAAATCGAATACGCCAAACAAGAAGTACCCAACGGACTGGCGC
>OCVQ010000397.1_pt1 | contig 40837 bp, 43 predicted proteins | sample 1539061 | NCBI WGS metagenome assembly OCVQ01 (sample SAMEA3355526, study PRJEB22509) | marine metagenome | biome: marine; feature: river plume; material: water | place: USA | collected 2010-08-08 | depth 0.5 m | reverse complement strand
ATACCCGAACTAATCGCTTTGGATCTGGAGTTCTTGCCTCTTTAGTGAACTCAAGGTCATTGACTGCATCCCCGCGATAAGCTGGCAAAGTTTGACCATCCCGCGTTTCGTTGTCATTACTGCGTGGCTTAGCAAACTGGCCTGCCATTCGGCCCACTTTAACTACAGGAAGGGAAGAGAAGTACTGAAGGACTGCTGCCATCTGCAAAATGGTCTTGATTCGATTTCTAATTGAATCAGCAGTTGCGGCTACAAATGTTTCAGCGCAATCACCACCTTGAAGCCAAAAAGCATTACCTAATGCAGCTTCGCCAATTCGCTTCTTTAAATTGTCACATTCACCAGCAAAAACTAGTGGTGGAAAACTCTCTAACTCACTGACTGCCGCCGCTACAGCTGCCGCATCCGGCCAGGTTGGTTGCTGGGCTGCCACAAGGCCTGGGGTAAATATCGAGTTAGCGTTCATTAGGTAATGGTATGCAATCTTTAGTTAAGGATGTGGCTAATTAAGCCAGCATCGATTAACCGAAGAAGATCTCCGCTTCTTTATATAGGTCAGGATCAACGGTCTTTAACTTCTCTGTCGCTGAGGCCAATGGCACTCTTTCAATTTTGGTGCCATGTAGGGCAACCATCTTGCCCCAATCCCCATCATGAACTGCTGTGATTGCATGTAAACCAAATCTAGTTGCTAGAACTCGATCAAATGCAGTTGGGGTACCACCTCTTTGAATATGTCCTAATACTGAGGTGCGAGCCTCTTTGCCAGTCTTTTCTTCTATCTGATTAGCCAGCCACTCACCTATGCCAGATAACTTCACATGGCCAAAGGAGTCCAAAGTTTTATCTTTGGTAATCAAATCTCCATCTTGTGGAATTGCACCTTCTGCAATAACAATAATTGGTGAATAACTTTGCTCAAATCTAGATTCCACCCATTTACATACCTGATCTAGTGAAAACTTAACCTCTGGGATCAAAATACAAGATGCACCACCTGCTAATCCTGAGTGCAGGGCAATCCAGCCAGCGTGCCTTCCCATTACCTCAACAATTAAAGCTCGGTGATGTGATTCTGCGGTGGTATGTAATCGATCAATCGCCTCTACTGCGATATTAACTGCAGTATCAAATCCAAATGTGTAATCAGTATTGTTTAAATCATTATCAATTGTCTTTGGTACACCAATTACCTTTACGCCAAGTGAATCAAGTTTGGTCGCAACTCCTAATGTGTCCTCACCGCCAATTGCAATCAAAGCATCCACATTCATTTTTGCTAAATTCTCTTTTATCTTCTCAACACCGTTTTCAATCTTAAATGGGTTTGTACGTGAGGAACCTAGAATCGTTCCACCTCTTGGCAATATTCCACGGGTGGCTGGTACATCTAACTTCATTGTTAAGCCCTCAAGTGGCCCACGCCAACCATCTTTAAATCCAATAAATTCATAGCCATACTCTTTAACGCCCTTGCGCACTACTGCTCGAATTACAGCATTTAAGCCTGGGCAATCTCCGCCACCTGTTAAAACACCGATACGCATCTTTGTAAAAACTCCAGCCTTGAAATAGTTATAAGAGTTGGTCAACGTTGATGGCTAAGTCTACTCTGCCGCAATGGGACTTAAACCCGAGATCTCTGCCTACCTCACAGAGCGTGCAGCAACTGGCCTGCCACAAGTCTGGCAAGCACCACTTGCTCAGATAAGAGAAAACACCAAACTTCATATCGCATTAAAGCAACCATTACTGCAGATACATTCAGTGGATCACCGAAGTATTAATGGGCCAACATCAGAGCTACCTATTCGGATCTATCGGCCGAGTGAAGAAAATAACCTGCCGGCGTTGGTATTTTTTCATGGTGGCGGATGGGTTTTAAACTTCTTAGATATTTATGAACCAGCTCTTCGAAAAATTGCTAAAAATGGAAACTTTGTAATTATTGCAGTTGATTATCAAAAGGCCCCTGAACATTCATATCCAGCACCACTTGATGATTGCTATGCAACTCTTAAATGGGTTATTGAAAATTCAGCAGAACTAGGAATAGATCTAGCCGCAATTGGTGTTGGCGGTGATAGTGCTGGTGGCAATCTAGCTTCATCAGTTGCCCTTAAAGCATTTAATGAACAATTAATCTCACTTGCCTTTCAGCTTTTAATCTATCCATGTAACGATTACCAGATGAATTACCCATCAGCCACAAATTACTCACAAGGTTATGGCTTAACAACGCAAGCAATGAAATGGTTTTGGGATCAGTACCTATCAAAAATTGAGGACCAGGAGGATCCATACGCAGTACCAGCAAAAGCTAAATCCCTTCGTGGTGTTGCACCTGCGATCTTGATTGCAGCTGAGTTTGATCCACTAACTGATGATGTTAAAAACTACTACCAAAAATTGATAAAGGATTCAGTTCCGGCGATATATAAGGAGTTTGCTGGTCAAATTCATGGCTTCTTTAATTTAAGTGGAGTAACAGATGATGCTGAATCACTATACTCAGAGATTGCGAAAGAAATAAATGCAATTCTAGGAAGGCGTAATTAATTGACAAAGGTTGGCTGGAGCAGATTTGCCCTGGTGGGCTTTCTTTGGGGAACGCCATATCTTTTCATCAAAGTAGCAGTTGAAGAGATCTCCCCTTCTACAATAATTTTCTTTCGAGTCCTTATTGGAGCAATGGTTTTACTGCCACTTGCATTGTCCAAAAAAACTATTTACATCCCAAGAAAGTACTGGCACATAGTTCTTATCTATACCGTGGCAGAGTTGATTGGTCCTTGGTATTTGATTACTAATGCTGAACAGAAAATCTCCTCAGGCTTAGCTGGACTCCTAGTTGCAACAGTGCCGATTTGGGCGGCAATTTTTGCCTCTTTAAATGGTGATCACACTGTCTGGCACAAATCTAGATTATTTGGATTACTGATCGGTTTTATCGGAGTTGTGGCAGTTGTTGGAATTGAATCAATCAGTGGACGTCAGGATATTAAGTCAATTGGCATGGTAATCCTGGCTGCAATTGGTTATGCCTACGCAGTAAATATGATCAACCGAAAAATACCAACAGTTCCTGCAATTGCTCTTAATGCCTGGGCAATGATAATTACTACTATTTTTTACTTCCCATTTGCCATAACCAATTGGCCAACTAAAACACCTTCAGTTGAAGCGATTGCATCAGTTGCTGCCCTTGGGGTTTTCTGCACAGCGATTGCCTTTATTTTATTCTTTAAATTACTTGCCGAAGTTGGTCCACCAAGGGCTTCACTTATTACATACTTAAACACAGCGGTTGCGGTATTGCTCGGAGTAATGTTATTGGGAGAACCTTTAACGCTTGGAATTATGCTTGGATTGCCATTGGTTTTACTTGGCTCTTACTTTGCTAGTCGGAAAGTGCGTCAGTAAATCCTAATTTAGCTAATAGTTTTGGATCTTTCTGCCACTCTTTTGAAACCTTCACATGAATTTGTAGGAAAACCTGCATACCAACTAAATTCTCAATTGATTTTCGAGCTAAGCTGCCAATGGCTTTTAACTTACTTCCTTGTGGTCCAATAATTATTCCCTTTTGACTATCGCGCTCAACATGCAATGTGGCGCTGATATCAAATATCTTTCCACCATCTCGCTCGCCCATCTCTTCAATGGTAACCATCACAGAGTGTGGCAGCTCTTCATATAGCTCCTCGATTGCCGCCTCTCTAATTAGATCAGCAAACATCAACTCCTGTGCTTGGTCGGTGTTTATATCGGTTGGATAAAGCGCGGGTGATTGCGGTAAATGCGCTGAAAGTAATTCAAGTAATAGTTCGGTTTGATCTAGATTCTTTGCTGATACTGGGATTATCTCGGCATCTTGCAGATTTAATCTAAGCGCAAACTCATTTACAGCCATCAATCTAATTGCTAAATCTGATTTTGAGATTTTATCAACTTTTGTTACAACTAAGAAAACTTTCTGATTTCCTTTAATCTGCTTGGCAATGTACTCATCACCAGCTCCTATTTCCTCATCTGCTGGCAAGCAAAGAAGTACCGCGTCATTTGATTGCATATTTTCATTTACCATCGAGTTTAATCTCGTGCCAAGCGCCGTTTTTGGTTTATGCATTCCAGGAGTATCAACCACAATCATTTGGTATGTTTCGCGATTTATTATTCCTCGAATTGGATTTCTGGTGGTATTTGGATGGTGGGAAGTAATGACTATCTTTGTTCCAACTAAAGCATTTACCAGAGTAGATTTTCCAGTATTCGGGCGACCGACAATTGCCACAAAACCAGCTTTGAAGTTTTCCATTGCTCCTATTCTCTCACCTTTTGGCTATCGCAATTGCAAGGGTTTTATCACTTCTAGTATTTCATCCAAACTAGTTGCAATATCAGCGATTCGTTCGGCAATAAGTCGGTGACAGCCATCGCTTAACTTTGATGATATCTGGCCTGGGATCGCAAAAACTGGTCTAAATATCTCAGCAGCATCGCGAGCAGTTCTTATGGAACCACTTACAAACTCTGCTTCAACTACTACAGTGGCCATTGATAACGCTGCAATTAAACGATTCCGATTCAAAAATCGAGCTGGCATAGTTTTAATACTTGGCATAACCTCTGAAATTAACAATCCCGCTTTGGTAATTTGTGAAAATAGCTCCCGATTTTCAAAGGGGTATAGATTATTGAATCCACCAGCTAAAACTGCGATGGTTTTACCACCAGCATTTATTGCCCCCTTATGTGCTGCGGTATCTATTCCATAGGCGCCACCACTTATCACCACAATTTGTTGTTGACAGGCATCCCTAGCTAATTTATCTGCAACATTCAAACCATAAGCTGTTGGTTTTCGACTTCCGACGATTGAAATTGAATTGCTAAGCTGAGCAATTAATTTGCGATCACCTTTAATTACTAATCCAATTGGCGGTGCTGCAAGATCTTGGCAGGAATCTGGCCAATCTATATCCTCGCTAGTTATAAACTCAGCCTTTGCAGCAATGATCTCAGATTTAAGAGTTTGCACATTAGCCTTTAAGACCCTCATTTTAATCTGTGGAAAATCTGAAATCTTCAGATACGCAGAGCCCTTTATAATTTTTTGGTAGGTATTAACTGCTCCTGCACTTAAAACCTGCCCTTGCCAGAAAGTATCAACTGGATCAACTGCGGAGAATAAGATTAATTTTGCTGTTTTCTCATCTAACATTTTGCAAATTTAGCAAAGTTCTATGGCTGATAAAGGGTATAAATCTCTATTGTGGATTGTTGTTAATTAAGAAGTGCTGCAATGTTTGCAAATGATTTTCTATGTATGGGTAGCACTCCAAACTTTTTGATAGCTTCTGTATGTATTGCTGTTATATACCCTTTGTGACTTGCTAAACCATAATTTGGATAGGTTTTATCCAGATTAATCATGATTCGATCTCGATATACCTTTGCCAAGATTGACGCAGCACTAATGGATATTGCTACCTGATCACCTTTCCAAACAGAAAGATTTGGGGTGGTAAGCCCGGGAATGGCATACCCATCAGTTAATACATACTCTGGCGAGATCTTTAAACCATTTACCGCGCGACGCATACCTTCAATATTGCACTTATGAAGCCCAAGTTGATCAATCTCTTGTGGGGTGATTTCAATTATTGAATAAGCAATTGAATTATTAATCACTACATCAAATAGTTGTTCTCGCTTTGACTCAGTAAGCTCTTTTGAGTCTTTGACTTCACTAAGTGCTGGTGAAAGTGGGTCCTTTAAAATTACCGCCGCAACAACTAATGGACCGGCACATGGTCCGCGCCCCGCTTCATCAACTCCTGCTATGTTTTTAAGTCCAGCTTTAAGCAGAGTTTGCTCAATCATAAAACTAAGATTTTGCTTTTACTGGAATCTTTTTTAAATCTTCACCCTTTTCAAGTATTGCAATATTTCCAAACGGCCAGATTATGAAGGTGGCTCGACCTACTACTTTACTTAGTGGCACCAATCCATTATTGGCGCTGTCTGGTTGATACCTTGAATCAGTACTTGCAGATCGATGATCCCCCATTACCCAAATAAAGCCTGCAGGAACATCAACGTTAAACTTAGTATCACTTGGCTTATCGCCCGCATAAATATATGGCTCGGTAATTGCCACACCATTAACTTGTAATTTTCCTGCAGAATCACAGCAAGTTACGTTGTCACCGCCTACACCGACTACTCGTTTGATTAAGTATTGTTTTGCCGGATCAGGTAGTACGCCAACAGCAATCAAGCCAGATTTAATCATTGCAATTGGCTTTGGATCGGTAGATTCTGAAACCTGACCTAACCACTTATCAGGATCACCAAATACAACAACTTCACCTCGTTTAATTTCGCTAAACAGGGCTCCGAATTTATTGACTGCAATTCGATCCCCTACTTGAAGTGTGTTTTCCATTGATCCTGAAGGAATATAGAAAAAATGCAGCAAAAAGGTTTTGACCAGAATTGAAACAATTAAGGCAGAAACAACAATGACAGGTAGTTCGCGAAGGAACGAACCCTTCTTAGGCATAAGTTTTACTTTGCTTAAGCTTGTGGAGTTTCTTCAGCAACCGCCTCGGCAACAACTTCAGCTGGTGCTTCTGCAACTGGTGCTGCTTCTTCAACGACTGGTGCCTCTTGTGCAACAGGAGCTTCTTCAGCAGCTGGAGCCTCTTGTGCAACAGGTGCTTCCTCAACTACTGGAGCAGCCTTTGCTGCCAATTTCTCTGCAGCTTTCTTCTTTAAGGTTGTTGCGCCATCAGCTGGCTCATTCATTGCTTCTTTAACAGCTGCTTCATAAGCAACTCGCTTATCAATTTTTACAGGCTGTGGTTTAAGAGATCCCTCGCTACCTGGCAAGCCATGAGCTTTCTGGTAATCACCAGTAATTTTAAGAAGTGCAGTTACTGCCTCAGTTGGTTGTGCACCAACGCCTAACCAGTATTGAACCCGCTCTGAGTTAACTTCAATTAGAGATGGCTCAGACGCTGGTGAGTAGCGGCCAATCTCTTCAATTGCTTTTGAATTTCTAGCTGAACGAGAATCTGCAATCACAATACGAAAATGTGGTGTGCGGATCTTTCCAAGACGCATTAACTTAATCTTTACTGACACAAAACTCCCTATAGAAAATTATTCGGCTTTTTCTTTCGTAAACAGCGGGGGCGTTTACATCCAGATCTAACCTTGCGGATAAATATTGCTATGGGTTAGAGGGTCCCGTTAGCAGAAGGCTAATCTTGCCAGCATGATGGGATAAACCCAAATTGGCCTAAATACCCTCTTCCAGCGCCCGCTTAGCGGGATTTCCGGATCGAGATTTCTTCTTTGGGATGTTATTTGATTGTTGTGGTTTTGGCATCGATCCAATATTTGGTAATCCGGCTGGCATGTTGCCGCCACGCATTTGCTTCATCATTTTTTGAGCTTGAGTAAATCTTTCAACTAAAGAGTTGATCTCTGAAACTGCTCGGCCACTTCCGACTGCAATTCTTGATCTTCTAGAGCCATTTAACACCTTTGGATCATTTCTCTCCATTGGAGTCATTGATTGAATAATTGCTCTAGTTCTTACCAATTCTGACTCATCAAAGTTTTCTATCTGCTTCTTCATGCCAGCAGCTCCCGGAAGTAATCCCATTAATTTACTCATGCTTCCCATATTTTTCATTGCTTCTAGCTGAGATAGGAAGTCCTCAAAAGTAAAATCCTCACCCTTAATGAATTTATCCTCTAGCTTTTTTGAAGTTTCCTCCGGCATTGATCGTTTAGCTTGCTCAGCTAAAGAGGCAACGTCCCCCATTCCCAAAATTCTGGAAGCCATACGATCTGGATAGAAGAGATCAAAATCAGCAATTTTTTCGCCAGTGGATGCAAAAATAATTGGTTTGCCAGTAATTTCAACAATTGAAAGTGCTGCGCCACCTCTTGCATCACCATCTAATTTGGTTAAAACCACTGCATCAAAGCCGACACCATCGGCAAAAGCTTTCGCTGTTACCGCTGCGTCTTGACCAGTCATGGCATCAACTACAAAGAAAATTTCATCAGGTGTAACAGCATCACGGATATTAGTGACTTGATTCATCAACTCTTGATCAACGCCAGTTCTTCCAGCTGTATCAATGATTACGAAATTATGTAACTTCTCTTTTGCAAATTTGACTCCTGCTTTTGCAACTGAAATGGGATCGCCAACACCGTTGCCAGGCTCTGGTGCAAATACTGGGATTTTAGTTGATTCACCTACAACTTGAAGTTGATTAACTGCATTAGGTCTTTGTAAATCTGCTGCGACTAATAGAGGTGTATTTCCTTGCAGCTTTAAGTAATTGGCTAGTTTTCCAGCAAGTGAAGTTTTTCCTGCTCCTTGCAAACCAGTTAACAAAATTACTGTTGGCGCTACTTTTGCGTACTTAAGCCTACGTACTGACCCACCTAGTATTTGAGTTAACTGCGCATTTATGATTTCAAAGATCTTTTGGGATGGGTTTGTGCTTTTATTGATTAATTCGGCTTGATTGTTAAATTCTTCTAGTACCTGCTTTGAAAATTTATCAGCAACTAAAAGGGCAACATCTGAATCAAGGAGGGCATTTTTAATATCAGATGAAAAATCGACTAACTGTGCCTGCGAAACTTTGCCGCGCAGGCCAGAAAATAATGATGTAAATCTCTGGCCTAGCGCTTCAAACATGGAAGCATCTTACATTTTATTTAGATTGCTTCTTCACCACTCTCACCGGTTCGAACCCGAGTTACTGAATCAACTGCCGTGGCCCATACTTTGCCATCGCCAATACTTCCGGTCCTGGCAGCATTAACAATAATTTCTATTGCTTTATCTGCCAACTTAGAACTTACTAATACTTCCAATCTTATTTTCGGTATTAGATCCACCTTATATTGGGTGCCACGGTAAACCTCAGTAAGGCCAAGTTGGCGTCCGAAACCTTTAGCCTCTGAAACTGTCATGCCGGTGATGCCTTGCGAAACCAGCGCCTCTTTAACTGCATCTAGTTTTTGTGGCTTAATAATCGCAGTAATTAATTTCATGAACTAAAACCTCCTCTTGAACTAGTGGTTAATTCATAGCCAGTTTCTGCATGTTGATCGTAATCAATTCCAGAAATTTCAGCCTCCTCTTTAACTCTAAGCCCGATCGTCTTATCGATTGCAAAGCCAATGATTAAGGTGACGATAAAGGAGTAAGTTAAAACAAAGAAAGCTCCAAATGCCTGCTTACCAAGCAAAGTAGCGCCACCACCATAGAAGATGCCATCTAAGCCAAGGCTATTAACTGCGCTGCTGCCAAAGAAGCCAAGTGATAAGCAACCCCATAATCCACCAACTAAGTGAACACCAACAACATCTAGTGAATCATCAAAGTTAAATAGATACTTAAGGCCAACTGCAAGTGCGCATAAGATTCCAGCAATTAAACCGATTACAACTGCTGCCCATGGTGCAACAAATGCGCATGCTGGAGTAATTGCAACTAGACCGGCAACCGCACCAGATGCCACACCGAGTGATGTTGGATGACCATCTCTAAGTTTTTCAACCAGTAGCCAGCCCAATGCTGCGGCCGCTGTTGCAACTTGCGTATTTAACAATGCCAAGGCTGCAGTGCCATTTGCTCCCAATGCAGATCCAGCATTAAATCCAAACCAACCAAACCAAAGCAAACCAGCGCCAATTAAAACTAATGGCAGTGAGTGTGGTCGCATTGATTCTCGTCGCCATCCCACTCGCCTACCAAGGATGATTGCCATTGCAAGACCAGCTGCGCCAGCATTTATATGAACAGCTGTGCCACCTGCAAAATCTTGCACACCTCTGGCTGCTAAAAATCCAGCGCCCGTTACCGTATCGCCAACTTTGTTTCCAAAGGCAAAGACCCAATGTGCTACTGGGAAATAAACCAAAGTTACCCAGATTGTCACAAAAACTGCCCAAGCAGTGAACTTAGTTCTATCTGCGATTGCACCTGATATCAAAGCTGGGGTGATGATTGCAAACATAAGTTGAAAAGCAGCGAAGGCTAGTAATGGAATTGGATAAACACCACCGTTATTAGTTAATTCATTTACCGCACTACCTAAACCAGATAGAGATATTTCTCCATACCATTGTGAGTTTGCTTCATAACCAAAGGCTAATTTGAATCCATAAATAACCCATAACACACTGACGATGCCAATTGTTACCATGGACATTAACATCATATTTAAAACACTTTTAGCACGAACCATGCCGCCGTAGAAAAGAGCTAAACCTGGCGTCATCAAAAGTACCAATGCTGTACTTGCTAAAACCCAAGCAGTATCACCGGTATTTAAAACTACTTCTGCCATTTGATCTCCAATAACCAATACCTGCTTTCGCAGTATTTATATAGTTGGGAAACCTCGCCTTTGAGATGGGGATACTCTGGCCTGAACGGGTTAAATCAAGTGGTTTTTTAAGTTTCCAACTGGTGACAGTTTTAAGGCAATTGTTAAAAGTATGTTACTTAATCAAACAAAGATGCGATGTACTGCTCTGGGTCAAAGGGGGCTAGGTCTGAAATCTGCTCCCCAGTGCCAATAAATTTAATCGGCAAACCAAACTCTTTCTCGATTGCAAGGCCTACCCCACCCTTTGCCGAACCATCTAATTTAGTAAGAATAAATCCAGTCACACCTGCAGCCTCAATAAAAACCTTTGCTTGATTGATTCCATTTTGACCAGTGGTGGCATCTAGTACCAATAAAATTTCATCAACGGGTGATTGCTTTTCGATAACTCTAATAATTTTTCCTAATTCCTGCATCAAATTTTCTTTGGTGTGTAATCTGCCGGCGGTATCCACAAGAAGATAATCGTAATTTTCAGATTTAGCTTTAGTAATTGCTGAAAAAGCAACAGCTGCTGGATCCCCATTTGCTGCTCCGCTTACAACCTCAATATCTATTCGATTTGCCCAAGTTTGTAATTGATCAACGGCTGCTGCGCGAAAAGTGTCAGCTGCAGCTAACAAAACACTCTTTCTCTCATTCTTAATTAGATTAGCTAACTTTGCAGTTGAGGTGGTTTTCCCAGTTCCGTTAACCCCCACAACTAAAATGGTGCTTACTCGATCTGAATTTTTAGATATCGTTCTATCTTTGCTACTGAGCCACTGCTGAATCACAGTTGTAATTGATTGCTTTGCATCCTCAGGTTTAGCTATCTTCGCCTCGGCAATAACCTGATCAACTAGCTTTACACCAAGGTCGGCTGAGATTAAATTACTTCGAATATCATCCCACTGCTCATTAGTAACTGAGCCAGATCTAACTGCATTAAATAAACGTTTAAATAAACTCATCTACTTTTTAAGAAACTGCGTCGACTTCACGAATTCGCTGTGATATCACTTCGCTAACTCCATCACCGCGCATTGTTACGCCATAGAGTGCATCAGCAATCTCCATCGTCCGCTTTTGGTGGGTAATAATAATTAGCTGTGATTTTTCACGTAACTCTTCAAAGACGCCTAACAATCTTCCCAAGTTTGTATCATCGAGTGCGGCTTCAACCTCATCCATCACATAAAACGGTGACGGTCTTGCTTTAAAGATTGCGATTAATAAAGCCACCGCTACAAGTGATCGCTCACCGCCTGATAGAAGTGATAATCGCTTAACACGCTTGCCAGGTGGCCGAGCCTCAACATCAACTCCTGATGTCAACATATCTGAAGGGTTCGTAAGAATTAGCTTTCCATCGCCACCAGGAAATAGTCGAGCAAATACAATTTCAAACTCACGAGCAGTATCTTCATATGCTTGAGTGAATATCTGTTGTACCCGATCATCCACCTCTTTGATTATGTCCAACAAATCTTTTTTAGTTTTCTTTAAATCTTCTAGCTGCTCCGCTAAATAACGTAGTCGTTCTTCAAGTGATGAGTACTCTTCAAGTGCTAGTGGATTAATCTTGCCAAGCAAAGTTAGTGAGCGCTCTGCTTGCGCTAGGCGCTTCTCTTGTTGATCTCTGCGGTAAGGGATCAAATCTCCAGGTACAAACTCACCTTGCTCATTTTCATAAAATGTCGGTACATCATTACTTGGGCCATACTCAGTTAGCAGTGTTGAAACATCAACACCTAACTCCTCCACCGCTTTGCTTTCAAGTTGCTCAATTCTCAATCTTTGCTCGGCGCGAGCAATCTCATCTTTATGAACGCTAGAGGTAAGTCTTTCTAACTCAATTGCCAACTCTCTTCCAATAGTTCTTAAACTTAAAATCTCACCTTCTCGATCAGATCGTGAATTCTCAAGTCGCGCCCGCTCTGTTCCGGCTTTTGAAATTGATGATTCAATTTGAATTAATGCCTCATATGCAGTGTCTGCAATTTCTTGCGCAGTTATCGCAGCCTGAGCTCGATTCTCTCGGCGAGAAATAGATTTTGAAGCTGCATCTCGTTCAGCACTTGCTTGGTTTTCTAATGCGATCGCACGTTGAGTGATTGCATCCCGACGCTCTTCAATTGTGCGCAGACTTAATCTTGCCTCAACCTCTTTTGAACGAGCACTAGAAACTTGAGATCTTAAATCCTCTAGATGAGTTAAATCTGGTTCCAGTGGAGTTTGATGTGATTCAAATTGGGCAATTGCAGCGGCTAAATCTCGTTCATCAAAGGTGCGCTGTTCATTAGCTGCATCTAAGGCTGAAATTAACCGATCTAACTCCTCACCCGTGTTCTTAACATTTTGGCCTGCTACAGCTAATTGCTCAGCCAAACCGGTCATGGCTGCATCTGAATCATTTAATTTAGATAGCGCTACCTCATACTCACGGTTTATTACATCAAAGCGGTTTTGTGAGGTGGTCAATTCAAACTTAATGCGATCACAATCAGCTGAAACCTTTGCTACTTCAGCCTCGCAATTAGATGTTAATACTGAAATTTTCTCAATTAAATTGGCGTTCTGTGAGGCCGCGACCAACTCAGTTATCTCTGTAAATGCAGTTAATCTTCCAAGTGAGCCGGCTCGTAATTTTTCAGTCGACTGCAACTTGTCAGTTAGAACCTTTAACTCTGCTTCAGCAGATTTTAAATCTCCCTTTAATTTATTAAATTGATTATCTAAGCCCGGCTCAGTTGCAGTCAGGGATGAAATTTGCGTTTCAATTAATGCAAAACTCTCTCGGTAACCTCTTAATCTGCCGTCAGCGGAATCTTTGGCAGCGGTTAATCGAGTTATCTCACCAGTGGTGGCATCAATTCTTGATCTAAGTCCATTTATGTGACCTTCTTGTCTTGCAGTTCCTTCACGTTGATCTGCAATCGCACGTAGTGAAGCAGATACCCCATTTTCTTCTAACGCTAATTGCTCTTCGATTGCTTTTAATGAATTTGAATCTACTTGCAATTGTTCTTGTGAGATTTTTACCTGCGAGGCAAGTGCTGACTCTTCTTGTCTTAAAACTAGTGCTTCATCCTCGAGCGCCTTTGGATCTCGGCCAATTGCTTTAGCCTCTTCTGCCTCCTCAGCTAAGAATCTGGCTCGCTCGGAGGATAAATTCTGAACGCCACGAATTTGTTCACGTTGGGCAGTTAATCGATAAAAGTTTTCTTGTGCAGCAATTAACTGTGGGTTCTCACTTGCAGCAATTGCATCTAACTCAACCTCACGCGCTCTTGCAGTGTTTAACTCTCGCTCAACCTGCTCTTTTCGCTCCCGCAAAACATTTTCATCAGCAACTTCAACCTCCATCTCAGATCTCATCCGAGTTAGGTCATCAGCTAGTAAGCGAAGTTTTGAATCTCTAACATCTGATTGAATTACCGAGGCTTTTCTTGCCACCTCAGCCTGCTTACCAAGCGGTCTTAATTGACGGCGAAGCTCAACGGTAAGATCTTGAATTCGAGCAAGGTTAGTTTGCATTGAATCTAATTTTCGAATTGCTTTTTCTTTTCGCTTGCGGTGTTTTAAAACACCTGCAGCCTCTTCAATAAATGCTCGACGCTCCTCTGGATTTGCCAGCAAGATTGCATCTAGCTGACCTTGCCCAACAATTACATGCATTTCCCGACCAATACCGCTATCACTTAGCAACTCTTGAATATCTAATAATCTTGTGGTTTCACCGTTTAATAAATACTCTGATGAACCATTTCTAAATAAAACACGAGTGATTGTTACTTCAGAGAAATCAATTGGCAGAACGCCATCAGCGTTATCAATTGTTACTGATACTTCAGCACGACCTAGTGGAGCACGGCCAGAGGTGCCGGCGAAAATTACATCTTCCATCTTTCCACCGCGTAATGATTTTGCGCCCTGCTCGCCCATTACCCAAGAGAGTGCGTCAACCACATTAGATTTACCAGATCCATTTGGGCCGACCACGCAAGTGATGCCCTGCTCAAAATTTAAGGTGGTGGAGGAGGCAAAGGATTTGAACCCTTTTAGGTTCATACTCTTTAGATACATGGCTTCGCCCTCATAGGCGCAAACCTATCTAAAAACTGCCGAAAATCTGGGCTACTTACCCTTGGCAACGCGGGCAAAAATGGGATGAGCGATTAGCAAAGGCAATTCTGTGGATAGTGCTGGCACATCGTGAACATTTTTCACCCTCACGGCCATATACCTTCAATGACCTGGAGAAATATCCACTTTCACCATTAACATTTTTATACTGTTGATCAAAGGATGTGCCGCCAGCCCTAATGGCTGATTTCATTACCGAAATAGCAGATGTAATGACTTTCTTAATCTCTACTTCTGATAAATCTTCGCAAATAATCTCTGGATGTATTTTTGCTCGCCATAACGCCTCATCTGCATAAATATTTCCAACACCGCTTAATACCTCTTGATTAAGAATCGCTGGTTTAATCGCACATTTTTTCGATTTAATTTTTGCAACAACCTGCTTGATATCAAATTGGCTCTCAAATGGATCAAAAGCTATGTGTTCAACACATCTGGGAATACCGTTATTTTGCTCTTCAATGGAAAGCCAACCAAAGGTTCGCTGGTCAATAAATCTAATCTCATCTCTTCCTCTACCAAGCCTGCTAGTTAGTGAAAATCTTGCCCGCATATGGGTTTGAATTGGTGAAGTTGATGGTTGAACAAGTAGCTGACCGCTCATGCCAAGGTGTGCCACTAGAGTGAAATCGCGATCTAGCTCTAGCCACAAAAATTTTCCACGACGCTTAACTGCTTGAATCTTTGAACCAACTGCTGCTGTTAGTGGCGCAATTGAGCCTGGCTTAACTGTTCGTGGGTGAAATGTTTCAGCACTAGAAATTCTCTTACCAACCACATATTTTTCAAGTCCGCTTCGAACTGTTTCAACCTCAGGCAACTCTGGCATTACACGCTCAGATTTTTACTTCTTGTTAACTCTGCTACTTAATGCTTCATGGGCTAACTTAGCTGCTGCTTGTTCAGCCTCGCGCTTGCTCTTTCCATCACCGCTTGGAAACTTCTCACCACCCACAATCGCTGTGGCGATAAAACTCTTATCGTGATCTGGACCAGATTCGGTAATTTCATATTCAGGTGCTGACAAATTCAAAGTAGCTGCAATTTCCTGCAATGAGGTTTTGCCATCAAGTGCTGCACCTAAAGTGGAAACTGAACTTAATGCTGGTTGCATCCACTTTAAAACTATTTCAGCCGTCTTTGTGTAATCATATTGAAGATAAATTGCGCCAACTAAAGCTTCTAATGAATCGGCTAGTATCGAGTTTTTATCTCGACCGTTTGTAGATTCTTCACCCTTACCAATTCGAAGGTGCTCACCCAATTTTAAATCTCGAGCGATTTGAGCAAGAGCTCGCATATTGACCACACCAGATCTGAGTGGACTTAATCTGCTTTCATCTAAATCTGGAAACTTTTTATAAAGCTCATCGGTAACAACTAAACCTAAAACTGAATCGCCTAAAAACTCTAATCGCTCGTTAGTTGGAATACCACCGGCTTCATATGAAAAGGAGCGATGGGTTAATGCAAGTTCAAGCAACTCTTCCTTAACCGATATTCCGAGTTGCTCGGTTAGGTCAGAGTACAGATCAGACCTCTAAAACCTGGCGACGGTTATAAGTTCCACAGGTTGGACAAGCAGTGTGTTGCAACTTTGGTTGTTGGCATTGTTCACATGTTGCCAAGTGAGCAGGAGTTGTCTTCCACATACTACGACGAGAGCGAGTGCGTGCTCGCGACATTTTTCGCTTTGGTACTGCCATGATCTTTACTCCTTATATAGCTGCGCTTTGCGCAAGACGAGAATTATCTACGAAAAGTTGGATCTTGTAAAAACGATTAGTTTTTAAGCGGGAAATCCTTCAGGGCAGACCATCTTTGATCGGCAGGGGTTTGCGATTGCTCTTCTGGCAAATATGCCCAACTCTGCCCCGCCTTTTCAGCAAGACCTGGGCAATCCTCAGTACAAAGTGGGTTAACTGCCAAATTTAAAATAAGCGCATCGCGAATTGCCGGCTCTAGATCAATATCATCACCAACCATAAAACTTAAATCATCCTCATCTAAATCAATCTCTTCATCCTTACCCGACTTTGATTTAGATCCTTTCTTACCTGCAGCAATCTCGTAGTAGTAGAGCTCAGTAAAGTTTTCATCAATTGGCCAGGTAATTGGCTTTAAACATCTTGTGCACTCACCGGTGGCTGTGGCCATTACCCGGGCAGTAGCAAGAACTCCTTCATCAACTGATTGCAGGCGTAGATCAACCTCAATAATCTCACCCGGCTTTACGGACAACAGATCAACACCAACTGGTTCTGGAATCTTTAAATCTAACTGATGCTCACGCATCTCACCGGCCCGATGAGGCAGGTCATGGGTATTAAAGATATAAATTGAACGTGCCATCGAACTACTTGTTTAGATCAGAGAGTGCGTGTTTGGTTTCAACTCCACCTAATTGATCTCTACCTTTACTAATAACATCTAAGGTTTTATTCAAAATTACCTCAAGAGTTGCCAATCTGGCATCTACATAATCATCGATCTGTTCACGATTCTTCTTTGCATCTTCATTAGCTTCAGCAAGAATCCGAGTTGCCTCTTTTCGGGCATTAGAAACAATGGTGGTTTGTTCAACCAAACGTGCCACTTCATCCCTGGCTTGCGCAATGATTCCATCAGCTTGGGTATGGGCATTTTCTAAAATCAAATCTTTATCTCTAAGAATCGAAATCGCCTTGGCTAGATCATTTGGAAAAGCGACTTTAATTTGATCTAGTAACTGCAACATCTCACCACGGTTTAAAACACAGGAAGCTGATAGCGGAACTGATCGGGCCTCTTCTACGGCAGCAATTGCTGCCTCTAAATTCTCAATAACATCCATGATTAATCCCTCCGCTTGACTCTTGATTTTAACTTATCAACGATAGCAGCGGGCATATAAGCTGAAACATCGCCACCATAACTTGCTATCTCCTTTACCAACGAAGAGGACAAAAATGAATGCGATGGCGCAGTAGACATAAATAAAGTCTCAACCCCCTGCAGTTGTAGATTTACTTGGCTCATCTGCAGTTCATAATCAAAATCACTTACTGCTCTTAATCCTTTAACTATTGTTGGAATCTTATTTGCTCTACAGTAATCAACTAATAAACCACTCCAAGAATCAACCTTTATATTGCTGTACCTAGTAGTTACCTCTTTAATCATGGCAATTCGCTCATCAACTGTGAACAGTGAGCTTTTGGTTTGATTAACCAAGACTGCAATAACAACCTCATCAAATAAGGTGCAGGCTCTGGCGATAATATCTAGATGTCCATTAGTAATTGGATCAAAAGAGCCAGGACAAACAACGCGTCTCATGAGTAAAACGCTAGCAACTTATTGCGCAGTTAGCCATTTTCTTTAGCCAATGCGCTCAGTTAAGACGCCATAGTGAATAGCGCCGGCGCCATAAGAGCGAACCTTTAACTCAGATAATCCATCAGGCCAGGAGAAAGTTTTCGCCTTAGCATCTCGCTCAATTGCCACCAGGCCAAATTTGCTAAGTAATCCAAGAGTTAAAATCTTCTTTAATATCTTCTCAACCTCTACATTATCAACTTCATAAGGTGGATCAATATAGATAATTTCATATGGCTTACTCGCAGTGTGATTTAAGAATTCAAAAACTGTTTTGGCGTGTACTTTAAATTTGCCAACACCATCTAATTTAGAGATTAATGCGAAATTATCTTCACAAACTTGCGCGCTAACAGAATTACTTTCAATTGCCTCTACCAGCGCGGCACCTCTTGAAAGTGCCTCAACGCCAACTGCGCCAGAGCCAGCATAAAGATCTAAAAAATGTAATCCATCTAATGTTGAAAAAGTTGAGGTTAAAGATGAAAACAATCCTTCACGAGCTCGATCTGAGGTTGGCCTGGTAATTGAGGGAGGTGAAAATAATTTTCTACCCTTACCAATTCCAGCAATTATTCGCATGCTCATGATTTGTCCATAAATCTTGCCGCCTCATCTGATTTAAGCTTTTCAACCTCATTGTTTAACTCAGGCAAGTTACTAAGATCTGGATCTGTTTTCAAGATTGTCACTGCCACTTCTCGTGCTTGATCTATCAAACTTTCATCTCGCAAAACTCTAAGTAAGCGAAGGTGAGATTTACCGCCAGATTGAGATCTACCAAGTACATCACCCTCTTTACGCTGTTCCAAATCTATTCTGGCTAATTCAAAACCATCTAAGGTGGCAGCTACTGAAATTAATCGTTGCATACTAGGTGAATCCTCCTGCGCACTACTTACTAACAAACAAAGGCCGGGCGCACTTCCTCGGCCAACTCGACCACGTAATTGGTGGAGTTGAGATACACCAAATCGATCAGCATCCATGATTACCATCATTGAAGCGTTTGGCACATCCACGCCCACCTCAATTACTGTAGTTGCAATTAAAACTTGTATTTGGCCAGCAGCAAATGCCGCCATTGTTTGATCCTTAATTTCACTTGATTGCTTGCCATGCAAAACCGCGATCTTTAAGCCAGAAAGTGCGCCACTTGCTAATTGCGGGGCTAACTCTTCAACTGCGACCATCTCTTCATTGTCCAGTAGCTCCTCCCCTAGTAATAACGCAGCAGCAATCTCTCGCTCAGTTAACTTCTTATTTGGATTAGCAATTCTTGGCGCAACGATATAAACCTGATGGCCTTTAGCTACCTCCTCTTTCACCCGTTGCCATGCGCGATCTAAGAAGTGTGGTTTCTCTAGTACTGGAATTACATGAGTTGTGATTGCAACTCGACCACTTGGCAACTCTTTAAGGGTTGAAATATCTAAATCACCAAAGACAGTCATTGCTACCGTTCTTGGAATTGGAGTCGCAGTCATAACCAAAAGGTGAGGTGGCTGCTTGGCTTTCATCCGGAGTGCATCTCGTTGTTCAACACCAAATCGGTGTTGTTCATCAACTACTACTAACCCAAGATCATCAAAACCAACACCATCTGAAATTAATGCGTGTGTACCAATTACTATCCCTGTTTGACCTGAGGCTAATTTGGCATGAATCTCTTTTTTCTCAGCAGCAGATAATGAACCAGTTAGTAATTCAACCTGGGTACCGATTTCACCAGCCTGCAATGTTCCGGCCTGTGCTAGCTCGCCTAGAATTTTAGTAATTGTTCGATAGTGCTGTTGAGCTAATACTTCAGTGGGCGCAAGTAATGCCGCTTGGCCAGATGAGTCAACAACTGAAAGCATTGCGCGAAGTGCAACCACAGTTTTTCCAGAACCAACTTCACCTTGTAATAAGCGGTGCATTGGGTATTTATTGGACAAATCTTTTTCAATCTGAGAATTAACCTCAATTTGTCCAGCAGTGTATTTAAATGGCAATTTCTTCTCAAATGCTGCAACCAATTTAGGTGTATTTGGAGTTCTAGATTTAGTGCTCAATTTGGTTATCTCAGCTCGACGTTGCACTAGAAGTAATTGCAACAGCAGTGCTTCATCAAAGGTAAGGCGCTGCCTAGCATTTTCAGCACTCTCTAAATCAGGTGGTTGATGGATATCTAGAAATGCTTTTTTTAATGATGGATACTTAAATTGCTCAGTAATGTGGGAAGGTAGGTAATCAGGCAAATCATCTAAGGAATCAGTGGCTAGTTTCATGCACTGCATAATCTTCCAGGAAGGTAATTTTGCAGTAGCTGGATAAACAGGTAAGTACTTCCCAGCAAACTCGGCCACGGCAGCATCGACATCATCACCATCTGGAATTAATTGATAATCTGGATGAGATAACTGGCGCCTGCCTTTAAATACTCCAACTTTGCCGGCAAATAATCCAACTCTTCCTGCTCTTAAATCCTTCTCGCGCCAGGCTTGGTTAAAGAAAGTCAGGGATAAATTGGCGCTGCCATCGGTGACGACTACTTCAAGAATATTCTTACCATTTGCTCGGCGAAGCTTTACCGCTTCAATCTCCGCCAAAATTGTTACCTCATCATCGGCAACTAATGTTGAAATATCAGTTAATTCACCACGGACTACATACCTTCGTGGATAGTGCCTAAGTAATTCATTAATGGTGGTGATTCCAAAAGATTTCTCTAAGACCTGCGCTGTTCGGTCGCCCACGATATTTGTTAATCGGGTTGAAAGAGTGGCCATAGTGGAAGTATCTAACGCCCGGTGGCTATCTGTGCGTAATTACCCACTGGATTAGCCAATTAATACCCTGGCAAGGTAATCTTTCGCCTCTATTAAGTGAGTTAAACCAATTACAAGGGAGTACGTAAAGTGTCTTCAGTATGCGATATCTGTGGCAAAGCACCTAGCTTTGGCAATAACGTCTCACACTCAAAGCGTGCTACTCGTCGTCGTTGGAATCCAAATATTCAAAAGATTCGCACCATCATCAATGGCCAAACCAAGCGTAAAAATGTTTGTGCTTCCTGCCTAAAGGCTGGAAAAGTCTCTCGTTAATTAAAAGTGCTGGTATCCAGCCTTTGTAATTGCATTACCATCTAAATTCACTACACCGCTTCCTGTCTCAACTTTTCCAACTAATAAGCCAAGATCATCACTTGCCTTGTCGGCAGAAACTGTTGCTAAGAAAAAATGATCTTCTCCGCCAGTTAATATCCAATCAAAAACATCCTCACCTAACTCAGTAGCAAGTTCAGCAAGATCCTTGTAATCATCTGATTTCTGGAGTAGCTCTTTGCTTAGATTTATATTCACACCAGATGCTTTTGCAATATTTCCAGCATCGCTACCTAAGCCATCGCTTATGTCACACATCGCAGTTGCAACTTTCATTAAACTATTTGGAGCAGCTAATTTTGGATTTAGGTGCGCTTCAACAACATACTTTGGTCGGTTAAGTCCTCTAGTTAAAATTGCTAACCCTGCAGCAGATAAACCTGGTAGCGCGCTTAGATAAACCAGATCGCCAACCTTTGCACCGTCTCTAGTTATTGCTTTGCCAGATAGCTCACCGAGCGCTGTGATGCTTAGGCTCATTTTTTCAGCTTTGCTTAAATCTCCACCTATTACTGAAACTTTAAACTTATCGGCCACTGATCTAATTCCATTTGCAAGATCGGTAACAGTTTGGGAATTATTAACCTCTGTTATTGCAGCGGCTACAAGTAAGTATTTTGGTGTGGCTCCCATGGCAAAGACATCAGCTAAGTTTGCAGTAGTCAATTTTGCGCCAATTTGAAAGGGTGTGGACCACTCTCTTTTAAAGTGGATCTCCTCCACCGCCATATCCACCGTTGCTACTAATTTGTTTTTATTCGCCGCAATTACTGCGCCATCATCACCGATCCCAACCTCAACGCCATTTTCAAATGAGGTGTTAAATAGATCGCGTAAGCGCTCTATCAGCCCAGCTTCTGATTCAATCAATGGCACTCCCCAATTAACTCGCTATAGGCTACCCTTTAATATCACTACCGTTCATTGTTGAACTGGTAAATGTAAATTGAAAGGCTACAAATGTCTGTCCAGGCTTATATTTTGATTCAAACTGAAGTTGGCAAGGCTTCAAGTGTTGCTAAAGCTGTCTCTGCTATTGCCGGTGTAACAATCGCTGAAGGGGTAACTGGCCCATACGATGTAATTATGCGCGCTGAATCTGCCAGTATGGAAGATTTAGGTCGAACAGTATTAGCAAAGGTGCAAGGAGTTCCTGGCATAACCAGAACTCTCACCTGTCCAGTAACTACTTTCTAAGACTTTTAGTCGCAATTGCTCTCTTAAACTAATTAACAATTAGTACTAGAACCAGCGAATCATTCCAATTACTCCAGCTGTTGCATAAAAGAACTGCAGGAACAAAATTCCTTTGTGTTTACCCAGAAATGCCCAAATTCCTATGAAAGCAGAAGAAGCCAATAGCAGGGTGAAGCCAATAAATTCTGCGCCAATATTGGCTGCAACTAGCAACGAATAAAAAATTGCGGTGATAACGCCAAGCCATTCAAAAAACCTTGACTTACTTATCTTCATTTAGACACCATACCAACCATCATCGATTTTGCTTGAGTACAACTCAATAGTTCACTGTAACTAGTAGGAAAGACCGCATGTGGGTGTCCTGCTGCTGCCCAGACAACCTCGTAATCATTTAGTGCTTCATCGATCAAAGTTATTGAAGGAGTGTTGACCCATCCGATTGGAGCCACACCCCCGATTGAAAAACCTGAGTTCTCCTTTACATAATCAGCATCAACTCGCTCTAGTTTTTCAATTCCCAACTTACTTGCAACCAACTCAGTATCTACGCGATGTCGACCAGAGGTAATTACTAATAATGGTGAGTTATCGGGCAATTTAAAGATTATTGAAGAAGCAATTTGCCCTACTTCAATTCCTAGTCCAGCCGCAGCTTCTGCTGCACTTTTTGCAGTTTCAGTTAATACCTTAATCTCACCGGTGATACCAAATTTTTCCTTTGCAGCCACCACCCGCTTAACTGCAGATTTTTCTAGTACACCATCCATGATTACTAGCGAGTGATGCTAATCGATCGATTTTGAGCAGTTTGAATTAATTTTGTAATTAACTGCTGATAGCTAACACCACTCTTTTCGATTAATTTTGGATAAACAGAGGTTGGTGTAAAGCCAGGCATAGTGTTGATTTCATTAATTATAATTTCACCTTGATCTGAATAAAAGAAATCAATACGCGCTAACCCTTCACAACCAGCTGCCTTAAATGCTGCTAAAGCAGCTTGCTGAATTTTTGCTTCTACCCCCGCTGGTAGATCTGCCGGCACGACTAGTTGCATGGAATCATCTAAATACTTTGCCTGAAAATCATAGAACTCAAACTTATCTGAAAGAACTATTTGACCAACTTGTGAAACGGTCACCTTTGCATCTGCTTGCAAAACTGCGCACTCAATCTCTTTCCCAGCCACGCCTTGCTCGATAATAACTTTGGTATCAAATTCAAGAGCATTATTAACTGCTGCAGCTAGATCTGATTTCTGCTTAACTTTTGTTGTGCCCCGGCTTGAGCCACTTCGGGCTGGCTTAACGAATAATGGAAAGGTTAGATTACTTGGCAGTTCAAAATCTTTAGATGTAACCACAATGCCTGGCGCAACCTTTAAACCGGCGGCAGCAAAGATTGGCTTTGCATAAGATTTATCCATACTGACTGCACTTGCAAGCACACCTGATCCAACATATGAAATTGCAATCATTTCGAATAATCCTTGAATTGTTCCATCCTCACCGTATGGACCATGCAAGATAGGAAATGCAACATCAATAGCTAAAGCTTTACCGCCTGAAAATAATCCTTGACTAGTAATGCTTATCTCAACACCGGACTCTGGCACAGTAGGAAGTGCGCCATTGATAATTGCAAAATTTGTATCATCTGGAAGAAGTAACCACTTACCGCTTTTGGTGATACCGATTAATACTGGCTCAAACAAATTTCGATCAATTGAGTTTAAAATACCATTTGCAGATACGCATGAAATCTCATGCTCACTACTTTTGCCGCCACAAATAATCGCTACCTTAGATTTACTCATTAAATTTCAGCCTTAATGCTCACAGTCATTATCCGCGTCATGGCATCCTTTGGACTCAAAGTTCCGGCAACCACGTCAGATACAGCTTCAATAATTGGTACCTCAACGCCAACACGATGAGCTAGTTCAAGCATTGCCCCTGCTGAATAAACACCTTCAACTGTTTTTACTACCTGCGTTCTAGCTTTTGCTAGCGAACCGGACTTACCAAGCACCTCACCAAAACTTCTATTTCTTGAAAGTGGTGATTGCGCACTTGCTACCAAGTCACCAATTCCAGCAAGTCCTAAAAATGTAAGTGGATTAGCACCGTAGGCACCACCAAGCCGCGCTACTTCAGAAAGGCCTCGGGTAATCATTAACCCTTGAGTATTTTCTCCGTAACCCATACCAACTGCAATACCAACTGCCAACGCAATCACGCTCTTTGCTGCGCCAGCAAATTCACAACCAACTAAGTCACTCGATGGATATATTCGAAAGTAATTAGTTGAAAACATCTCCTGCATGATCACTATATTTGCCGGATTCTCAGAGGCTGCTACCGCACCAGCTGGCTGGCGCATAATGATTTCATTTGCCAAATTTGGACCAGTAATTAAGCCAAATTGTGACTTATCAATACCAAGCACTTCCCCAGCAACTTCAGTCATTCGTAGCTGAGTTTGCACCTCTATTCCCTTTAAAGTACTTATTACTGGTAAATCTCTTGGGAAAAAGCTTTTCCATGAATCCAAATTCTCACGTAAGGTTTGGGATGGAATTGCTAATAAAATAACATCAGCAAACTCAAGTACTGCTTTAATATCAGTCGTTGCCTTTAACTCTTTTGGTAAATCAATTCCTTTTAAGAATCTTCGATTTGAGTGGCGGCGATTAATTTCGCGCACCACCTTTTTATTTCTTCCCCAGATTAATACCTCTTGTCCGGAGTCCACCATGACCTGGCCTAGAGTTGTTCCCCAAGCACCTGATCCAAGAACGGCAACTTTTTTCATTTGTCATCCTTTTTGAAATTACCAATTCGTGGCAAGGTTGATTTTTTTGGATCAAAAACTTCAGTTGGAGCAATCTCGCCTCGAAGATTTTCTAATAATTTAGTTATCGCACTCATTACATAAGAAGTTGCCTCCTCCAGTGCCACTGGATCTTCAGCTCGACCAGCCCACTTAGAAAAATTAAGCGGCTCACCAGCTATGACAATCACTTTTGTTCGTGGGAATAACTTTGGCTTCTTGCTATAGGCCGGCAAGATTTTTTGTGCTCCCCATTGCGCGCAAGGAATAACCGGCACCTGCGAGAGAATGGCAAGACGTGCAATTCCAGTCTTTGCCTTCATAGGCCAGTAATTTTCATCTCGAGTTAAGGTGCCTTCTGGGTAAACACCTAATAAGTGACCAGCTTTTAAAAAAGCAACTGCATGTTGTAATGATTGAGAGGCGACTGAGCTCTCCCGCTCGACTGGAATCTGACCAGCGCCAAGCAAAACTCTGCCGATGATTGGTAGTTTGAATAAGGAAGCTTTGCCTAAATATCTTGGCGCTCTGCCATTGTCATATAGAAAATGGGTAAAGAGCAGTGGGTCAACATATGAAATGTGATTGCAGACCACAATCGCTGCGCCACTTTTCGGAAGATTTTCAACTCCCCGCCAATCCCGCTTTGCAATGAGATTAAGTAGTGGCCGAACTAATGTTGCGCCGAATCTAAACCAACCTGTAACACCAAGTGGTTTTCCAGTTGGTGGCGCGTATGAAATCTTTAACTCAGTTGACACGATGCAATTCTACGACCAATACTGGAAATGGGTATAAATGAGCGTAAAAAAACGGGATCCCACGCATGAGATCCCGCTTTTTAATTACTTAATTAGCGACGCTTTGACTTCTTCGCTTTCTTTACTACTTTGCGAGCAACCTTCTTAGCCTTGCCAACTTTCTTAACAGCCTTTGCAGGTGCTGCCTTAGCTGGAGGTGTTGGTGCTGCACCTAGTTTGCGGGCGCCAGAGATTACCTCTTTCAAACCCTTTGCAGGCAAAAAGCGAACTTTCTTGCTTGCTTTAATCTGGATTGACTCTCCGGTAAATGGATTACGTCCCTTACGTGCTGGACGATCTACTTTCTTAAACTTACCGAAATCATTAATCATTACATCATCACCCTTAGAGATGTTGCGAACAATCGCATCAAAAACAACCTCTACGGCGCGAGCAGCTTCCTTCTTACTATCACCAAATTGTGGTGCTAGATAAGCGATGAACTGGGCCTTGTTCATTTGATCCCCTTATTTTTACGCGTAAACATTAAGCATTCGCTTAACTAAGGGTTAATCTATGGGGTGAGTAGTAATTCTTTGATGCATTTATTGGGTGTGTCGCAAGCAAATTCTTATTGTAAATCAAGGCTTTTAAGCAATTATTCCAAACTCTAGATAATTACTTTAGAGTTTAAGATTACTTAATTGGCAGTGTTTTAGGCTTAAAACTCACTCTTTTTTCTTCAAACTTACTTACTGAATCAATCTTTGTGAAGGTTAGGCCAATGTCATCTAGCCCCTCCATTAAGCGCCAGCGGGTGTAATCATCAATTGCAAAGCTCAGGGTTTTGCCCTCATAGGAAACAGTCTTGCTCTCAAGATCAACACTTATTTGAGTATCTGGCTTACTTTCAACTGTTTGCCAAATCTTTTCAATCTCATCTTGGCTCAAAATTACAGTTAACAGGCCCATTTTTTGGGAGTTGCCTCGAAAGATGTCAGCAAATCGGCTAGATAAAACAACTTTAAATCCATAATTTTGCAAAGCCCAAACTGCATGCTCACGGGAGGAGCCAGTTCCAAAATCAGGGCCAGCAACCAAGATCGTCGCTTTTTTGTATTGTGGTTGGTTTAACTCAAAGGCAGGATCATTTCGCCAAGCTGCAAATAAACCATCCTCAAAACCACTTTTTGTGATCCGCTTTAAGTAAACAGCCGGGATTATTTGATCAGTATCAACATTGCTTCTTCGTAACGGCAGGCCACTGCCTGAGTGCTTTATGAATTTTTCCATTTTTACAAATCCGCCGGTGAGGCTAATGTGCCCTTTAGCGCAGTTGCAGCAGCTACTAATGGGCTAACTAAATGAGTACGTCCACCTTTACCTTGTCGTCCTTCAAAGTTTCTATTGCTTGTGGAGGCAGCACGCTCTCCTGGTTTTAACTGATCAGGGTTCATTCCCAAACACATTGAGCAGCCCGCACTTCGCCATTCTGCACCGGCATCTAAAAACACTTTGTCGAGCCCTTCAGATTCAGCTTGTAATCTAACTCGAGCTGATCCTGGAACAACTAGTAAACGAAGTGAAGCAGCAATTTTCTTGCCTTTAATAATTGAGGCAGCCGACCTTAAATCTTCAATTCGACCATTTGTACATGAGCCTAAGAAAACTGTATCAACCTTGATTGATTTAAGTGGTGTACCTGGTTTTAAATCCATGTATTCAAGTGCTCGCTCAGCTGCGCCACGATCTTCAGCATTAGCAAAATCTGCAGGGTTTGGAACTGTTGCACTCAACGGTAATCCCTGCCCTGGATTAGTTCCCCATGTAACAAATGGCGCTAATTCATCAGCATTTAGATCAACCTCTTTATCAAATTTTGCATCAGCATCAGTTGTTAAAGTTTTCCAATAAGTGACGGCAGCATCCCATTCAGCACCAGTAGGTGCGTGTGGTTTTCCTTGAACATAATCAATGGTGATCTGATCTGGGGCAATTAAGCCAGCTCTAGCGCCGGCCTCAATGGACATGTTACAAATTGTCATTCGTGCTTCCATGGATAAATCTCGAATAGCACTTCCCCGATACTCAAGAATGTAACCTTGTCCGCCGCCTGTTCCAATTTTGGCAATTACCGCCAAGATAATATCTTTACTAGTCACGCCAGGTTTTAACTTACCTTCAACATTAATTGCCATAGTTTTAGGACGCACTAGCGGCAGAGTTTGTGTAGCTAATACATGTTCAACCTCACTTGTACCAATTCCAAATGCGAGCGCACCAAAAGCGCCATGTGTTGAGGTGTGGGAGTCACCGCAAACGATAGTCATGCCAGGTTGGGTAATTCCTAACTGCGGTCCAACCACATGAACAATTCCCTGCTCAACATCACCTAATGAATGAAGTCGAACGCCAAACTCTGCACAATTTTTGCGCAGCGTATCAACCTGTAATTTAGATACTGGATCAGCAATTGGCTTATCTATGTTAAGAGTTGGCACATTGTGGTCTTCAGTTGCAATGGTCAGATCGGCCCGGCGCACCTTACGATTTGCCAGACGTAAGCCATCAAATGCTTGTGGGCTAGTTACCTCATGAATAAGGTGTAAATCTATATAGAGTAAATCTGGTTCACCAGCAGTGGCAGAGACAATGTGCTCAGTCCAAATCTTCTCCGCTAATGTTTTGCCCATTTTTTAAACTAGCTCCCTTTAAAAATTTTTCTAGGTCCACTCTTTGATTTGCTTCTCACTAGTTGAGATGGCATTATCAGAGTGTGGACGGTAAGAATAGCGGAGTTGGTGTCTTAGATAAAGCGGTGAAAATTCTTGCTGCACTAGAGGCAGGCCCGCAATCATTAAGTGATTTAGTTTCTGCAACCGGCATAGCCCGGCCAACTGCCCATCGCTTAGCGGTGGCTCTGGAGCACCACCGATTGGTAAGCCGAGATTTTTCTGGAAGATTTGTACTTGGCAGCAGATCAGCTGAGTTAGCTGCCGCTGCAGGTGAAGATAAGTTACTAGCCATTGCCTCCCCAGCCCTTACTGCTCTACGCGATGCGACAAGTGAGAGTGCTCAGTTATACCGTCGCCAAGGTGATCTTAGAATCTGTGTGGCAACTGCAGAACGTTTAACTGGCTTGCGAGATTCAGTACCGGTTGGAACTGTCTTAACAATGCAGGCTGGCTCTGCTGCGCAAATATTATTGGCTTGGCAAGATCCAGATAAACTTCATCGCGGTTTAGTAAATGCAAAATTTACTGCAGCAAATCTTTCTGCCGTTCGCCGTCGTGGTTGGGCACAATCAATTGGCGAAAGAGAGGTTGGCGTTGCATCAGTTTCAGCCCCAGTTCGTGGGCCAAATAATAAAGTTATCGCTGCAGTTAGCATCAGTGGACCGATTGAAAGATTAAGCAGACAACCGGGAAGAATTCACTCTGCAGCAGTTGTTGCTACCGCTGCCAGATTAAGTGATTACTTACTTAAAAACAGTAAGTAATTAATGTAGCTCCGAGGGGATTCGAACCCCCGTAGCTGGCTTGAGAAGCCAGAGTCCTAGGCCACTAGACGACGGAGCCGTACGGTAAAACTTTACTTTATCGCTGGGGTACCAGGACTCGAACCTAGACAGGCTGAACCAGAATCAGCTGGGCTACCAATTACCCCATACCCCAATAGTAAATTTCTTACAGGCTAAGAATACCCTGCACCACAATTTATTTGGAAATTACCGCCTTAATTCGAGCGATCGAGCGCTCCTTACCTAATAATTCAAGTGATTCAAATAATGGTGGTGAGATGTGAGAACCAGTTACTGCAATACGCAATGCACTAAAGGCAATACGGGGTTTTAAACCCAATTCATCAATTAGCGCAGTTCGCAATACCGCTTCTATTCCAGCATGATCCCAAGATTGCAATGGTTCAACTTTTGCCAACGCCACCTTTAAAACATTTTGGGAAGCCTCATCAGATAATTTAGTTAACTCCTCAGATTCAACCTTAAAATCCTTCACAAATAGGAAATTAAGCATGGCTGGAATCTCAGCCAACTTAATTATGCGCTCTTGAATTATCGGTAGGGCAGATTTAACAACTTCGATCTCTTGTGGATTTCCAGTAATTACCTTGGCGTTAATTAAAAAGGGTAGCGACCATTCAAGAAACTTATCTAAAGTTAAAGCACGAATCTTGTCGCCATTAATAGCCTCAAGTTTTTTCATATCAAAGCGAGCAGGGCTGCTATTTACTCTTTCCACCGTAAAGAGATCAATTAACTCTTGCATTGTGATATTTTCTTTGTCATCACCTGGTGACCAACCAAGGAGTGCTAAATAATTACAAATTGCCTCAGGCAAGAAGCCTTGCTCTCGATACCAAGCAATTGAAACTTCGCCATTTCGCTTAGATAACTTGGCATTATCTTGTCCCATTACAAAGGGAAGGTGGGCAAAGATTGGATACTCTGATTCAGCCACACCCATAGCTTGATAAACTCGTATCTGTCTTGGAGTTGAAGACAATAAATCTTCGCCTCTTAAAACATGAGTTATTTTCATCAAAACATCATCAACTGCAACTGCCAATGTATAAAGAGGTGAGCCATCAGCTCTTGCTAAAACAAAATCGGGCACATACTTGTGCTCAAACTTAACCTCACCTCGAATTGCATCAACAAAAACTGTTTCACCATCTGGCATTCTCATTCTGACCACTGGTTTTCGACCTAAAGATTTATATTGGCCAACTTGTTCAGCAGTTAAATCTCGGCATTTACCGTCATACCCAGGTGCTTGATTGTTTTTCATCTGCGCCGAACGTCGCTCTTCCAACTCTTCTGAGCTGCAATAACAATGATAGGCATCACCTTGATCTAAAAATTTCTGTGCCCATGTGGCATATATTTCTAATCGTTGGGATTGTAGATATGGCCCGTACTCCCCACCAACCTCAGGTCCTTCATCCCAATTCAAGCCAAGCCATTTCAAAGTATCAATTGCAGCTTTTATATATTGATCAGTTACTCGCTCAGTATCGGTATCTTCAATTCGAAAAATTAATTTGCCGCCGGTATGTCTGGCATAAGCCCAATCAAACAAGGCGGTTCTAATATTTCCAACATGCAGATCACCCGTTGGTGACGGGGCAAATCGAACTCGAACTTGTGATTTATTGGACACGAGAGGAAACCTTATTAGTAAGAGTGCCTAAACCATCAATTGAAACTGAAATTGTTGACCCTGCCGGCATAGCTCCAATTCCAGCAGGAGTTCCGGTCAGAATTACATCCCCAGGAAGCAAGGTCATAACATTTGTAACAAACTCAATTATTTCTGGAATTTTAAATATCATGTCCGAAAGGCTTGCTGACTGTTTCACCTCACCATTTAGTGTTGCTGATATCCCTTGGTCTAATGGAACAAACTCTGTTTCAATCCAGGGTCCAAGCGGACAAAAAGTGTCAAAGCCTTTAGCGCGGCTCCATTGCCCATCCTTTTTTTGTAAATCTCGTGCGGTCACATCATTTGCCAAGGTATATCCAAAGATTACATCTTTATATTTAGCAGCCGGTACCTCTTTGCAAATCCGGCCAATAACAATGGCTAGCTCAGCCTCATGGTCAACTCGTTCACTCATGCGGGGCCAAATGATTGTTTCATTAGGACCTATTACTGAAGTATTTGGCTTGATAAAAATAATTGGCTCACTCGGTACTACAGAATCCATCTCTGCTGCATGGTCGGCGTAATTCTTACCAATACATACAACTTTACTTCTAGGAATAACTGGGGCTAATAGCTTTACATCACTTAATTTCAAAGTCTTGTCTTGAGGAACGATCCCGGCATAGATTGGATCTCCTCGTAAAACTAATATTGAATCTTTATCGTTTAATACTCCGAATAATGGTTCACTTCCAACACCTAATTCAACTGGTGCAGTAAATCTAACGATACGCATTAGATCATCTTACAACTGATCGGTTATTTGACTCGCTTCGGCAATTTTCTCAACTAGTACGGTAGCGATTCGATGGCGCCTGCCTGCTGGGCGTTCTGCAGTTAACTTCCATCCTGGAACGGTAATTGTGCTTCCTGGAATTGGAATGCGACCTAAATGCTTTGCAATTAATCCACCAATACTGTCAACATCCTCTATTTCTTCTGGCGTGAACTCGGTATCAAATTTTTCAGCAAAATCCTCTACATGCAATCGCGCAGAAACTCTGGCTTTACCCTCAGTTAACCATTCAATCTCAACTGTTTCATCATCGTCATACTCATCAGCAATCTCGCCAACAATCTCTTCCAAAATATCTTCAATCGTAATCAAACCGGCTGTGCCACCGTACTCATCCACAACTACTGCCATATGGATTTGATCTCGTTGCATCTGCTTTAACAGCTCATCAGCAGTTTTGGTTTCTGGAATGAAGGTTGCTTTTCTTAAATGCTCCTCCACAAACTCATTCTGCTCAGCATCTCTATTTTCATGAACGCGCTTGGCCAGATCTTTAACATAAGCAATTCCAACCACATTATCTAAATTCTCAGAGATAACTGGGATACGAGTAAATCCTGAACGTAGCGCAAGTGAAAGAGCTTGTCGTAGATTTTTTCCAGACTCAATCCAAACCATTTCCGTCCTTGGAATCATCAACTCTCTAACCATTGTTTCACCTAGATCGAAAACTGAATGGATCATTTCTCGCTCTGACTCTTCTACAAATCCACTCTCACTTGCTTGATCTACTAAATCTCGAAATTCAGCCTCTGTTGAAAAGGGACCAGATTTAAATCCTTTGCCTGGCGTAATGGCATTACCAATTTTGATTAATAAGTTTGTGAGCGGACCTAAAACTTGAGAAAGAAAATATGCGGTAGTTATTGCAGGTTTAGACCATTTTGGGGCATGTTGTTTTCCTAAAGTTCGTGGGCCTACGCCAACGATTACATAGGAAATTGCCACCATTAAAATTATGGCCTCAGCTAGAGCCAAACTCTTATTTGATGCATTTTCCACAAAGGAAGTTGCAACTAATGCTGTTGCTGTTAATTCACAGCTCTTACGAACCAATAAAAGCACGTTTAAGTAGCGAGCAGGATTTTCAACAAACCTATCAAACCGCTTCTTATATTTTGGATATGCCTCTACTAACTCCTCTATTAGTAATCTGGAAAGTGAGGTTAGCGCCGACTCACAGCCAGCGAGTAGACCAGCAAATAGGAGTAGGAAAACAACTAAAAACAGTGTGGAAAGACTCATACTAATAATCTCCACTCTTTCAGTATTTCCTCTTGCAATGCAAACATCTTTTTTTCATCATCGATATCCTCATGATCAAATCCCAAAAGATGCAGCACGCCATGAACTGTTAGCAGTTCCAACTCTTTCTCTAATGATTGCTTACCATTTTTCTCAGCATAGGCAGGACATAAAACAATATCGCCAATTACTCCCGGTCCATTTGCAGCTGAGTTTGGCTTTATCTCATCCATTGGGAATGAAAGCACATCTGTCGGGCCAGCAAGATCCATCCACTTAACATGTAATTCCGACATTTCATCCTCATTTACGAATCTAATACCAATCTCTGACTCTTGATGGATGCCCATTTTCTTTAGCGCATACTCAGATACTGACGCGATGGCAGACTCATTGCATTTAATGGAGGAATTATTTACTAAATCTATTTTCATAGCGATTAATTCAAGAAACAACTTGAATCAATTATCGATCACCTTTTCCGCTTCGAATTGGGAATGTGCTTTTTGAAATATTTTCATCCCAGTGCCCATATGCAGTAACGATATCGCCAACTAATCTATTGCGGACAACATCTTCAGCATTTAGATACATAAAAGAAATATCCTCAACATCTTTCAAAATATCCTGCACAATTTTCAATCCAGATTGAGAGTTGTTAGGCAAATCAACCTGCGTAACATCACCAGTTACAACCATCTTTGAACCAAATCCAAGACGGGTTAAAAACATTTTCATTTGCTCACCAGTTGTATTTTGAGCTTCATCTAAAATGATAAAAGCATCATTTAAAGTGCGACCGCGCATATAAGCAAGAGGTGCTACTTCAATTACACCTGAATTCATCAGCCGTGGAATTGCATCTTGATCAATCATGTCATGTAAGGCATCAAATAATGGACGTAGATACGGATCAATTTTTTCGTGCAGAGTTCCTGGTAAAAATCCTAATCGCTCACCAGCTTCTACTGCAGGTCTAGTCAAAATGATTCGATTAACTTGCTTTGCCTGTAGTGATTGGATTGCCTTAGCCATTGCAAGATATGTCTTACCTGATCCAGCGGGCCCAATTCCAAATGTGATGGTATTTGTATCGATTGCATCCACATACTTCTTTTGATTTGAAGTTTTTGGTCTAATTGTTTTGCCACGATTACTTAATATGTTCAGTGATAAAACCTCAGCTGGGTGCTCTGCTGGATCTTGTTTAATCATGCCAATAGATCTGCGCACCATATCGGAGGTTAGATTCTGGCCACTGCGTAAAATTGCAATTAACTCTTCAACTAAGCCTACAAATTGTTTAGATTGCTCTATTTCGCCTTTGACATAAATTTCATTGCCTCGCACAGTAATTGCTAACTGAGGAAAGTGATTTTCTAAAATTCTAAGATTGGTATCCCCTGGGCCGACTAATGTCACCATGGGAAATGCAGCCGGTACTTTTATTGCGATCGGGTCCATTGCTTTAATTCTATATTTAACCTGGCGGCCATGCGAATGACCTGCCTGCCAGAAGGTGTAAGTGAGCGTGAAATACAGATTGGCCAGCAGCAGCGCCAGTGTTTACATTCATTCGATAACTCTCTAAACCATTCTCGCTAGCAATCTCTCCAGCTGCCCTAAAAATCTCCCCAGCTAATGCGGGGTCTGAGTTAGCAACCTCTGCCATATTTGTGAAGTGTTTATTAGGAATAATTAATATATGAGTTGGTGCTTGCGGAGTTATATCGTTGAAGGCAGTAAATAACTCATTCTTCTTCACGATATTTGCAGGAATTGTTCCGTTAACAATTTTACAAAATAAACAATCCACTTCTACCACCGTCCTAACTTAGTTTGAACTGCAGAGATTGCGGCAAATCCGGCATGTGCTGATCGAAGTACAGTTTCTCCCAACCTAACTATTTTACTGCCACCATTTTCAAATATCGATAGCTCACTCTGACTTATTCCACCTTCAGGTCCAATAACTAGATATATAGAAGCTAGTGATTCAGGTAATTGCAGCTGAGCAAATTTCTCACTTGCAGACTCGTGAAAAACTATTATGCGTGCATCTTTGCTTAATAATTGAACTACTCCAGCGGTTGTTAACATTGGCATTAGTTTGGGTAATCTGACTTGTCTGGCCTGTTTACACGCCTCTTTGATCCCAATCTCCCATTTTTGTGCTGAGTCAGATTGCCACTTACTGATCGATCGCTCTGCTTGCCATGGAATTATGCGATCCACACCCGCCTCTATCGCTAACTCAAGCATCTCTTTGTTTCTCTCAGATTTTGTAACTGCTTGTACTAGAACTAGTTCAGGTTTTTTCTCTTCAAAATCACCTCTTTCAGAAATCGATATCGTCAGTTCTTTCTTCGAGATTTCAATTATTGAACCAGATACCCACTTCTTTACACCATCTGAAATCTTTATAACTTCGCCAAGTTTTAATCTTAAAACCTTTATAGCGTGATGCGCATCGTCATTGTCTAGAGTTTGAGTGCTGCCATCATTTATTTGGTCAGTAAAAAATAGGGTGAGCACTACCGGAAAGCACTTCTAACTTTGCTAAAGAAACCTTGATCGCTATTTTTGTGAATTACCACCTTGCTGCCATCTTCATTTCTAGATTCAGCAAACTTACGAAGTAACTCACCTTGCTCTTTATTGAGCTTGCCTGGAATTACCACCTCGATATGAACAATTAAGTCACCCCGTCCACTGCCTCGCAACTTAGTTACTCCCAATCCTTTAAGGATGACAGTTGAACCACTTTGTGTTCCTTCTTTGATTTCAACTTTTTGATCACCATCAAAGGTTTCAATGATGACGCTCGTGCCTAAAGCTGCTGATGTCATTGGTATAGCAATAGAAATATGAAGATTATTCTCTTCTCTAATTAAATATTCATGCGCAATCTCAACGATCTCTACATACAAATCACCAGCATTTCCACCACCAGGGCCAACCTCACCTTGCCCACTTAATTGAATGCGATTTCCAGTCTCAACACCTGCTGGAATTTTTATTGGAATACTTTTTCTAGAACGAACGCGTCCATCACCAGCACACTCTGTACAAGGATCAGAAATTACTGAACCAAAACCTTGGCAGCTAGCACAAGGTCGACTAGTCATTACCTGTCCTAATATCGATCGTGCTACTTGTTGCGTTTCTCCGCGACCTTTACAAATATCACAGGTGCGTGGACGAGAATTATTTGCACACCCACTTCCACCGCACTTAGAACAAACTACAGCTGTATCAACATTTAAATCTCGCTCACACCCAAAGGTTGCTTCCTTAAGATCTACTTCAACTCTAATTAATGCATCTTGGCCTGGTCTTGTTCGCGGCCTTGGACCTCGTTGTTGCCCACCACCAAAAAACGCATCCATGATGTCGCCAAAACCAAAGCCTGCATTAGAAAATCCACCACCAAAACCACTTCCACCAACATCATAATTTTGACGTTTATCTGGATCACTTAGAACTTCATATGCGGCAGTAATCTCTTTGAACTTATCAGCCATCTTTGGATCCGGATTTACATCTGGGTGATAGCTACGCGCTAGTTTTCGATAAGCCTTCTTTATTTCATCAAAACTTGCATCCCTATCAACGCCAAGAGTTTCATAAAGATCAGCCATCTTTTACTTATTCTCCGTTAAAAAACTACCAACATAATTTGCAACAGCATTAACAGCTGAGATCGATGATGCGTAATCCATTCGGGTTGGACCTAAAATTCCAAGAGCGCCTATATTTGCATAGCCAACCTTTACTAAGCTGGTTTTTCTCAAACTCTTTTCACTTTGTTCATCGCCAATTTCAACTTTAACCGAAGAATCTGTGCCGGAGAGTAATCTAAGTAAAACTACCTGCTCCTCCAACGCCTCTAAAATTGGATGAATACTGCTAGATAAATCTTGGTTTGCTCTTGCAAGATTTGAGGCTCCAGCTAATACAACTTTCTCCTCTGGATGCTCAATCGCCATTTCAATTAAAGTTGTAATTATCACCACGATATTGGATTTGTCGCTACCACGATAACTAGTAGACAAACTCTCTAATTTACTAGCCACATTTGAAAGTGATTGCGTAGCGATAAGAGAATTCACTTTCTTGTGAAGGTCAGAGAGTGCACCTTCGGTGATTTCAAATGCTAATTCAACCATTCGTTGTTCAACTCGACCAGCATCAGTAATTAAGACAATCATTACTCGACTTGGGTTCAATAAGACCAACTCTATATGGCGAACCTTTGCCTTCATTAATGATGGATACTGAACTACTGCAACTTGCTTTGTTACCTGTGCCAATAATCTAACTGTTCGAGAAATAACATCATCTAAATCAGTTGCACCATCTAAAAAGTTCTCAATCGCTTTACGTTCTGCCGAAGACAAAGGTTTTACCTTTGCGAGTTGATCAACAAATACTCGATAACCCTTATTGGTTGGAATTCGGCCCGCACTAGTGTGAGGTTGCGTTATCAACCCGGCATCCTCCAGCAAAGCCATTTCATTTCTAATTGTTGCTGGTGATACGCCTAATCCAGCACGCGTAGCAAGAGTCTTAGAACCTACTGGTTCTTCGGTTGCAACATACTCATCCACAATTGCTTTGAGGATCTCAAGTTGCCGTCCTGGCATCGTATTACTCATAAGCCAACGCTACTACAAGAGTATTTGTCTTAGTATTCGGTCGGCGATTAGACGACCATCTAGGGTTAAAGTTGCTCGGCCTTGATTCCAATTTGCTAGATCTAAGTGACCACTTTCAACATAACTTGATAGCTCTGATATTTGCTGCTCATTTAAACTTTGTTTATCTACGCCACTTGGCAATCTTAGAGACAACATCAATCGTTCACTTTCAATTTGTAATTCTTCAAGTAATTCTGAATCTGCAACTGGTGATTGATTTGAAAGAACTTTTTCTTTATATAAATTGGGATGTTTAACATTCCAAAATCTTTTCCCATTTAAATGTGAATGTGCGCCAGGGCCAGCACCCCACCAATTATCACCCAACCAATATGCCAAATTATGTTTACTTAACGATCCAGATTTAGCCCAATTACTTAACTCATACCATTCAAATCCTGCTGCGCTAAATTCCTTATCTGCAACTAAGTATTTTTCGGCAGTTAGATCATCATCTACTTGCGCTACTTCACCACGTTTAATTTGAGCCGCTAATTTTGTTCCCTCTTCAATGATTAATGCATAAGCTGAAATGTGTGTGATTGGAAGGGTAAGAGCTGAGTCAATAGATTCTTGCCAGTCGGCCAAGGACTCCCCAGGTGTTCCATAAATTAGATCAACTGATATCTCAGAAAATCCAACTTCTTTCGCCCAAGTTGTAACCTGCAACAAATTCTCAGGATTATGAGTTCGATCAAGTGTTGCCAGTACATGTTTAACTGCAGATTGCATGCCAAATGAAACTCGATTCACGCCAATTGCTCGAAATGCAGCCAAACTTTCCTTAGTTACAGTGTCAGGGTTGCATTCCATGGTTATTTCAGCATCTGGTAAAAGTGAGAATTCAGATTTGATTGTAGAAATCACTCGACCAATGTCATCTGGTTGCATGAGTGATGGTGTCCCACCACCAAAGAAAATTGATGGCACATTAGCACTTTGACCAACCTGCTCTTTAGCCGCTTTTATTTCCATCAGTAGTAAATCAATGTATGAATGGGAAATTTGAGCCAAGCCTTCGGTTATCTTTAACTCACTTGGCGTATAAGTATTAAAGTCGCAATAGCCACATCGTTTGACGCAATAAGGAATGTGAATATAAAAGGCAAGATTCACTTACTTCTTCTTTTCACTCGCTTTATCTGAATCAGTGGTTAAGGCAGCAATAAAGGCTTCCTGCGGTACTTCAACTCTGCCAACCATCTTCATACGTTTCTTACCCTCTTTTTGCTTCTCTAACAGCTTGCGCTTTCTAGTTATATCTCCGCCATAACATTTAGCCAACACATCTTTGCGAATAGCTCGGATGTTTTCTCTAGCAATAATCTTTGCACCGATCGCTGCTTGAATTGGAACCTCAAACTGTTGACGAGGAATCAATTCCTTTAACTTTTCAGTCATCTTTACCCCGTAGGTATAAGCCTTATCTCGATGAACTATCTGACTAAATGCATCAACTTTTTCACCCTGCAGCAAGATATCGACCTTAACTAAATCACCTGCTTCTTCCCCAATTGGTTCATAATCAAGGGAGGCGTATCCACGAGTCCTTGACTTAAGCTGATCAAAGAAATCAAAAACAATTTCAGCCAATGGCAAGGTGTATCGAATCTCAATGCGATCCTCAGATAAGTAATCCATACCTTTTTGTATGCCTCTGCGCTGTTGGCAAAGCTCCATGATGGTGCCAATAAACTCACTTGGCGCCAATATTGTTGCCTTAACAATTGGCTCATGCACTTCCAAAATTTTTCCATCTGGATACTCAGATGGGTTAGTAACTGTTAATTTCTTTCCATCTTCAAGTGATACGTTATAAACCACGCTAGGCGCAGTTGAAATCAAGGTTAGACCAGCCTCACGCTCTAATCTTTCACGCACAATCTCCATATGCAAAAGTCCTAAGAAACCACATCGAAATCCAAAGCCAAGAGCGGCCGATGATTCTGGTTCAAAAACTAGAGCTGCATCATTTAGTTGCAATTTATCTAGTGCTTCTCGAAGCATTGGGTATTCCGCACCATCTAATGGAAACAATCCAGAAAACACCATCGGTTTTGGATCTGCATAACCTGCAAGGGCTTTTGTTGCTGGGTTGTTATAGGTAGTAACAGTGTCGCCAACTCGAGATTGTCTAACATCCTTTACACCGGTTATTAAATAACCTACTTCACCAACTCCTAAACCTTTACTTGCAATTGGCTCTGGCGATATTACGCCAACCTCTAGCATCTCGTGTCGCACACCAGTTGAATACATTTGAATTTGATCTCGTGGGGAAAGATGGCCATCAACAACTCGAACATAGGTAACCACGCCGCGATATGAGTCATAAACGGAATCAAAAATTAGCGCTCTAGTTGGTGCTTTTGGATCCCCAACTGGAGGAGGCAGTTGTTTAACAATTTGATCCAATAAAACTTCAACGCCCTCTCCTGTTTTACCAGAGACCCTTAAGCAATCCTCAGGTTTGCAGCCAATTAGATTTGCTAACTCTTCGGCAAATTTCTCTGGCTGCGCAGCAGGTAAATCAATTTTATTTAATACCGGAATAATCGTTAAGTTATTCTCCATAGCAAGATAAAGGTTTGCCAATGTTTGAGCTTCAATTCCTTGAGCACAATCCACCAGCAATATTGCACCTTCGCATGCTGCAAGGGATCGAGAAACCTCATATGTGAAATCCACATGCCCAGGTGTATCGATCATATTTAAAATGTAATCTTGACCATCAATGCCAGATTTCCATGGCAAACGAACCGCTTGGCTCTTAATAGTTATGCCGCGTTCGCGCTCGATATCCATTCGATCCAGATATTGCGCACGCATATTTCTGTCTTCAACAACGCCAGTAATTCCCAACATTCGATCTGCCAAAGTAGATTTACCATGATCGATATGGGCAATGATGCAGAAATTTCTTATCTGTGCCGGATTTGTGGCAGCAGGTTGGGGTGCTTTTGCAATCGAGATGGCAGGCATTTATGCCTTCGCAGTTTCTAGAAAATTAACGAACGCCAGCTTTGTTG
>OCVQ010000396.1_pt1 | contig 40884 bp, 38 predicted proteins | sample 1539061 | NCBI WGS metagenome assembly OCVQ01 (sample SAMEA3355526, study PRJEB22509) | marine metagenome | biome: marine; feature: river plume; material: water | place: USA | collected 2010-08-08 | depth 0.5 m | reverse complement strand
CTGGAAAAGAAGAAAGTTATCATTGGAATATTAAATTGTTCAGACAATTTTCTCATATTCAAATGATAACTTTCTTCTTTTCCAGAACCTATCGCGATTTGCAAATGATTGAATAATGCCCGGAAAACCAATTTCACATCCTTGGAAGGCGGAAACTGAGTTTCTATTTGTTCTGATAATTTTGAAAAATCTCGTTCGTTATAATAAAGAATTGTCTCCGCTGGTTTTTCATCTCTACCAGCACGACCAGCTTCTTGGTAATAGGCTTCTATATTGTTTGGAGCCTCAAAATGAAGGACATACCTCACGTCTCCTTTGTCAATCCCCATTCCAAAAGCATTCGTCGAAACCATTATTTTTCGAGAACCATTCAGCCAATCATTTAGCATTGATTCTCGATCTTCTTGTTTCATTCCTCCATGATATATGCCAACACTCAATTTATGCGAGTGAAGCAATCGAGTCACTTCTTTCACGCTTTTTCGTGTTTGACAATAGACTATACCGGTTGAATCCTGATTTTTTTTGCAATAATCCAAAACTCGCCCTAGCTTGTCCTGGGTTCTAAACACTTTGAAAGAAATGTTTTTACGGGCAAAAGGTCCTTGAAACACTAACGGATGCTTCAAAACGAGTTGAATTTTTATATCTTCCTGCACTCGTTCGGTGGCAGAAGCCGTTAAAGCAATTATCGGAATTTCAGGATGAATTGCACGTACTTTTGCAATTTCTGTATAAGCTGGCCGGAAATCATGGCCCCATTCCGAAATACAATGTGCTTCGTCAACGACCAATAATCCAACTTGCATTTTTTTTAATCGCTCAATAAAGAGTCTAGTTTGTAACCTTTCAGGGGAAACATATAAAAAATCAACGCCTCCATAAACTGCATTGTCTAGGAGAATATCGATTTCTCTATAACTCATTCCAGAATAAATAGCCTGGGCATTAATACCTCTTGATTTCAAGCTTTTGACTTGATCTTGCATCAATGCAATTAATGGTGAAACAACGATTGACATGCCTTCACGCGCAATTCCAGGAATTTGAAAACAGATGGATTTTCCACCACCAGTAGGTAGCAGGGCCATGGTGTCGTGACCGTAAATCGCACTATCAATAATTTCTTCTTGAAAGGGACGGAAGCGATCGTAACCCCAAAAATGTTCTAGTATTTCTTGACTTTTTTTCAAAAAATGAATCGTTTTCTTCGCCTAAATTACAATATATCGGGAAGAGTATTAAATAAATGACTGAACTTCAAACTTTTGTTTTGTCTCGAATGAATAATTATAAAAAAGATCCTATATTTTCTTAAAAAGTTTGATGTATACTACATTCTGAGTATCTTCGCAAATTTAAGAAAATGCTATGTTGTCAGACCAATTTGAAATTAAAATAAATAAAACAAGTTCCACACGAATCAACGATGTAGATTGGGATAATCTTCCATTTGGAAAGGTTTTCAGTGATCATATGTTGGTTATGGAGTATTCGGATGGGCAATGGCATACTCCAGAAATATCGGAATTTAAAAATTTATCCATGCATCCTGCAAGTTCTGTTTTGCATTACGGGCAAACAATTTTTGAAGGAATGAAAGCGAATCGCTCCGTTGACGGAGATGTCTTAGTATTTCGTCCAGAAATGAATGCGCGCCGTTTTGCAGAGTCTTGCGGAAGAATGTGCATGCCAGTTGTACCAGAAGAGTTGTTCATAGAATGTATTCGTCGAGTTATTGAAATAGATAACCAATGGATTCCACAACGTGAAGGGTATTCTTTATATATCCGTCCGTTTATCCTTGCTACTGACGAATATATCGGTATTAAACCTTCAGACACTTATAAGTTCATCATTTTCACTTGTCCTGTTGGAGCGTATTATTCAGAACCGGTTAATGTAAAAATTGAAGATCATTACACCAGAGCAGCCGAAGGAGGAGTAGGTCGAGCAAAAACAGCAGGGAATTATGCTGCAAGCTTGTACCCAAGTAAATTGGCGCAAAAAGCAGGTTTTCATCAATTGCTTTGGACAGATGGAAAAGAACATAAGTACATTGAAGAAGCGGGTACAATGAATGTTTGTTTTATTATAAATGACGTTCTAATTACTCCTTCAGAAGAAAGTGACACAATTTTGAGAGGTGTTACTAAGCGATCAGTTGTAGAATTGGCGCAATCTTGGGGAATACAAGTAGAAGAACGAAAGGTTTCTGTTGAAGAAGTTGTAAATGCGGCCCGTTCTGGAACATTGCAAGATGCGTTTGGAGCTGGAACTGCAGCTACCATTGTTCATATAGCTAAATTGGGTTATGGAGAAGAAATTTATGAATTACCTTCTATTGAGTCCAGAACCGTTTCAAATCGAATAAAAGAAGAATTAAACGACATCAAATCTGGAAAGAAACCAGACGAAATGAATTGGTGTTTGAGAATCAAATAATTTATAAATCCTTTCGAATCTGAAAGGATTTCTTTTATGGAATGATAAATGATTTTGCATCATAGATGGAAAGCCACAGCATGAGTCTAAACCTCAATTTTTTTTCGCAATGGGGCAGAAAAGCCCTTTCAATTCTCTTTCTTTTGATTGTTACATCCACTTGTTTTGGTCAAACTCATGTTCAAATTGAAATTAAATCCACGAAAACTAGTCTTCCAATTGAAGGTGTAACTGTGTCCATATTGCAATCAAGCAAATTTCTTAAAATTGATAAATCGGATAAGGATGGTCAGTTTTCTGCAGTTATTATCGTTTCTGGAAAAGTAAAATTGTCTTGTGTTGAAGAAGGTTACGAAACATTTGAGAGAACATTCGAAATAGTGGGTGATTCTATGAGATTCATCATTGAAATGCGTCCAGAAAGAGTCCAGGAAGTTAAAGAGGTAGTTATAAAAGCCCCCGGTGCGGTCGACACTGTTTTTCATAGTTCGCGATTGAGTGTAGAAGATTTCGAGGTACTGGATAATGGTAATTTGATTCTTTTAACATATCCTAAGCGATTGGCCAAAGGATCTGAAATTCAGTTGTATGATGGGTATAAAGTTTTGAATTCTTTTGCCGTACCTGGTCGTGCAGATCATCTAGAAAAAGATTACCGAAGCAATGTCCATGTTGTTTGTAAAGACAGAGTGCTTACTGTGCTCCCCGAAAAAAGTAATATTCAAATTGCTCAATTGGAAAAGGACTATTTCCACAGATATATAGCTCCAATTTTGGACACCAATGGAAATGAATTGTATTTCACCGATTTCGCTTCAAATTATCCTGAATTTTCTTTGTGGAAGTATGATCAGGTCGATTCTATATATGATAAATTCAGAACGATTCGAGATGAATTAATGATGGAGCTTTATCGAGCCGAATACAAATGGGTCGATGTGAGAACAAAGCTTTGGGCGAAGAACTTGGAATATGAAACGGGTATCGATGCAGAGATTTGGGTGGGTGCCAATTACTTTACACAATCCGTTTTTTATAAGGAATTGTATTCACCATTTTTCAAAGTCAAAGATGAGTTATTTGTTTTCGACTATTATTCTGAAAAGCTGTACAGACATGATGTAAGCGGCGAATTGAAAGATTCAGTGGACATAGATCATCATCTGAATAAGAAGGAAACAGGGTGGAAGAGTCATCTTATACAGGACAAAGCCAATGGAAATGTCTATGCTTGGTATGAAAAAGCAGGTACAAGCTATTTAGGCAAAGTGAATTTAACAACGGGAGAAATTCGTGAGTTGTATCAATTGAATTTCAAGTATCTCGAGAAAATAGAGGTGCACAACAATGCTGTGTATTACGTATATCGACCGTTTGAAAGTCCTCAGAAAAAATTTCTGTACAAAGAAAGATTACCAAAAGATTTTACCTCTAAAATCTAGAATTGGATTTCGAACGAAACGGGTAAATGATCGGAATATCCGCCCAAATATTTACTTCCTACGTAAGTTCTCAATGGGACAACATTCCCTTTCCACGTTTCAAGTAAATACTCAAATTCGTTAATTTTTCCACTGTGAGTAATTGCCTGCATACCACCTGTATTTTCCATTCCAGGTGAAATAAGCATGTGATCAAGAATATTCCATTCGTTTTTATATGAATGTGATCCGCCTTTGGAACCAGAAGTTTGGGTAATCATTGGAGTAAGTTTCTCCATAATGTTTTCGACCGATTTGTTCGAAGGGTAGTCATTCAAATCTCCCATGAAAATAATTTTTGCTTGAGGGTCAATCGTCAACACTGAATCAATATATTTCTTGGCAGTTTCAGAAGCTAGAAGTCTACTCGGTTCGCTTTCTTCCGCTCCACCATATCTGCTGGGCCAATGATTAACCACGACGTGAATACGCTCTTTTTTATGCTTCAATTCGACATATAAAATATCTCTTGTTGCCTTTGGTTCACCTTTAACCGTCAGTGTGAAACGTAGAATGCCTTTTTTCTTTAAGCAGAATATTTTCTTGTTGTACATAAGGCCAACGTCAATCCCACGTTCATCTGCGCTTTCAAAATGTGCGATTTTTAATTTCTGTTTTTGACCCTTCACAACATCATCTAAAACCGCTTTGTTTTCAATTTCGCAAACACCCATCAAAGCAATATTGTCGAACTCATTCATCACCTTGTTGATGTGTGCAATTTTCTCCCAATATTTCTCTGAATTCCAATTCTTTTCAGCCGTTGGTAGATACTCTTCATCCGCTTGGTTGGGTGTATCTAATGTGTCGAATAGATTTTCAACATTATAAAAAACAACTCGCGCATTTTTTTGAGCAAACAAGCTGGCGCTAGAAAGGATGAACGAGAAAAGGAGTATGTTTTTCATGAATTTAACTTTATTATATCTGGAAATGAGGTGATGAATTTACGATTAATGTACGAGCCATAGGGCCTATACAAAACAATGCATCGAGAATTGATAGATTGGGAACAAAATCGGTTTGACCAAAATGAACTTGATGATAAGGTTTATCTGATTTTTCAAAATGAAACGAGCGAAAATCCTTATCGAATTCTTCAATATAGTTTTGACTAACACCGTACCTGACGGGTAAATCAAGCGTCTGTTGAATATAGGCTAAACAATTCCTATTGAAATCTATTAGTAAGTCTGTTTCTTGAAAAACTAGATCCTTGATCTCTTTTTCATAATGTTCGAAATAGGGTGCCGAGGAATATCCGGCGGAAATAGTGCGCCAATGATCTCTTTTCCAATTAATTTCGGGTGAAACTTTTACCGTTCCTATAGACGATTTATTTCCATTTGGGCGTATCACTGGAATACTCAAATCAAGTTGACCGTTACCATTCAATATAGAACATCGATTTCGAAACGTTTGCTTCGGGTAATGTTCGCCAGCATCTATAATAACGTTCTCAGTTGCACAGAATTCTTTTAAGTACTCAACGGAAGGGAAGTAGGATGTTCCGAAAACTGTCAAAGTCTATTTGATTAACGATGGGATACGACTCCAACGGAATCCGCCGTATGGATCACTCGAGAACCAAACCAATGAAGCGCGACCAACTACGTGATCTTCGGGGACAAATCCCCAAACGCGTGAATCAGCTGAGTTGAATCGATTATCTCCCATTAACCAATAGTAATCCATAGCGAATGTGTATGAACTTACTTTTTTACCATCAATGTAAATTCCGTCTTTGGTTTCTTTTAAATCATGACCTTCATATGCATGGATAACTCTACGATACCAGGCGATATTAGTGCTGTTTAATTTAACAGTCGCACCTTTTTTAGGAATGGTTATTTTATTAAAATCCGTAATGGTGTTATTGATATGAAAATCCTTCGGAAACTTATCAAGATTTGCTATCATCTCACTATAAGTCGGTTTGTCCGTTTTAGCATATTTTTTTTCACGATATACTGTAAATTTGGATTCTGTGAAATACGCTTTCAACTTTTTCAATTCATCAAGAGAGGCATGCACAGTATATAATTCTGGGCTCGTGCGTGATTGGTAAAAATCATTTCTTTTTAACTCCAACCCAAATTTATCCTTCATTGAGCCTTCTGACAAAGGGTTAAAATTGGTCACCTCGTACTGTAAATTTTGATTCGGGGCTCTCCAAGCTGGCTTTCCATTGATAAAGAGAACTGAGTTTTTCACTTCAATCGTATTTCCTGGTAAACCTACGCAACGTTTGATATAATTTTCTCTTTTATCGACTGGTCTTTCAATGATTCCATAATGCTTAATCGTCTCGCCACTATTGTCTTGCGTGATTTTATCAACTGCAATCATGTGCCGCGCTTTATTTGCCCATGAATCAAAATTATCCACTAAGGATTTACCGTAACGATTCAAGATTTGTCTGTCCGCTTCTATGATAGCCGTATTATACAGGGCATTTTGGTTTGTTTGAAACGCAGGATTTGTCTTCGCTAGGCTATCTATTTTTTCTTGCACAAACTTTGGTTTTCCCTTGATGTTTTCGTCCATCCACAAACGAACGGCTTCCCTTATAACAATCCCATGATAATCATGTCCCATCAAGCCCATTGGCATACGCGGATCATATACTGCAGTATCACCAGAGGGATAATTAAATACCATTACATCGTTTTGATTTACTTGACCAAAACCGGGCAACCTTGTGTATTGACATGTTTCAATTCCCGAATACGATTTCATATTGACCCAAGGAAAGGTGTTGTGTACAAGCGGGAAGGAGAGGGGCGTCACAGGAACTTTGGGTCCGTAAGCCAATTTATTTACGAAAAGGAAATCGCCCACCAAAAGTGTTTTTTCCATTGAACCCGTCGGAATTTGAAATGGTTCGAAAACATACGTTCTAATAATTCCGGCCGCAATTAATGCAAATAATATACTTTCTGTCCATTCTTTTACTTTGGATTTTACTCCCGCTCTTTCTCTGGTAACCGCTCCGATGCCCATTGCAATAACATGTCCAACAACTGGAAGAGTAATAAATAAAGCAATATGGTCACTCCATTCACGTTGCGCTGCTTCACCCGCATTTGCCCAATTGGTTTCTGCTTTGTAATCAGTTGGGTTGCTCGCGATTTTAGCGAAAATCAAATATGGGAAGAAGATTCCTTGTAAAGTATCGACTGGTGTGAAATACCCGAAACGACGGATATAACTCACATTTACAACCATCCACATAATGATATGGACACCAGGAACGAGTAACAACAGTACCCACCAAGGTTTATGGCAAGAGATTTTGAACGCTACGAAATAGTTGTAACCTGGAACAAGCGCTTCCCATGATTGTCGTCCTGCGCCAGGAAAACTTCTCCACCACATGGATAAATACGGATGAAGTAAAAGAAGTATGTAATATATTTTAACGTCCATTTAGTCTAGGTTTAATACGTTTTTCATTGTGAATGTGCCATGCTTTCCTTGCAGCCATTCAGCCGCAAGAACAGCGCCCAAAGCAAATCCTTTACGGTTTTTTGCTTCGTGTTTAATTTCTATTTCGTCGATTTCGGAAGAATAGTTGATAATATGTGTTCCCGGTACTTCTGGAATTCGTTTAGCAATAATATCGAGTTGATGTGGCGTATTTGACGAAACGCCATCATTGTCTTCCACGCAATTCCATTTCTGATATTCACTTTCTTCGATAATATCGTCTGCTAACGTAATAGCTGTTCCACTTGGAGCATCCAATTTCTGGGTGTGATGAATCTCTGTCATTGAAGCGTTATATTCGGAATGAGGAGCCATCAATTGCGCCAGTTTTTTATTTATTTCGAAAAATATATTGACGCCAACACTAAAATTCGAAGCATGTAAAAGACTACCATTTGTTTCTTTCACCTTGTTGGTCACATTTGTTAATTGATCGTTCCAACCCGTCGTTCCTATGACCAACGGAATTTTCTTGTCAAGAAAAAAATGAATATGCGTCAAAGCCAAGTCGGGCTTCGTGAATTCGATAGCGACATTTGTATCCGAAAAATCGACATCATTAATCGTCGTTTTTGAATCTACTCTAGACGAAATACGATGTCCGCGAGACAAAGCAATCGCTTCGATTTCCTTTCCCATTTTCCCGTAACCAATTAGTGCGATGTTCATTGCGTGGCAAAAATAACTTTTCTTAAACGTTGATGAAATTCTTTAACGAAAATTAAAACTCATACTTAGCCCTGAATAACTGTTTTGATAGGTCCAAGGCGAAATATTCATACTCAAATCTGGGGAAATATCGAAATTGACAAAGTGTGCTTCAACAGAAGCATCAGCAACCTGAAGTCCATAAACAAGGATGAATCCCAAAATAGAATAATCTCGAAAACTAGCGTGCTGATCCTCCAAAATTAAAAGCCCTCCGCTATCATATGCCAACCAATCTGCACGAATTCCTCCATTATCCAATCGTAAATTGTACTCTTTACGAAGGGAAATAACTTTGGATTGATTTGTGTAAACGGAATAACCAGCTAACCCAAGTCCTGCATATATAAGAGGAACTTTCCAGAACGCTTTCTTTTTACCTTTTGGTTGAGCAAAATGATTGTAAACTTGACCTGCGCCTGGAAGTAAAGCGGATAAAATTGTTGCTTTTCTAACGGAATGAACAGTGTCATTTTCTTTGCTTATAGTATCTGATTGACTGAAACTTAAATTCGTCATCATCAAAACTAATAAACCAAGAATTATTGTAGGTTTCATCCTTTTGTTAGCAAGGTAATGATTCGATTGAGGTCGTTTTCTGAGTTGAAATTAACAACAATTTTACCTGTACCATTTTTGCCTTTTGCTATTTGAACTTTCGTGGCCAATTTGTCTGCCAAATGTTCTTTAAACGAAAATTCCTTTTCAGTTATTTCCTTTTTAGGAGTTTTTGGCCATTTCGGTTCTTTTGCAGAAACAGGCGTATCGTATTTGATGAGCGTTTCCAATTCACGAACTGAAAGTTCATCTTCTTTAATTTGATGAAAAAGAGCAACTTGTCTTTCTTCGTTCCCAGCAGAAACCAAAGCTCTCGCGTGTCCCATCGAAATTTCTCCATCACGAACACCTGCTTGAATAGGAGCAGGCAGTTTCAGTAAACGAAGGTGATTGGTAATACTTGAACGACTTTTCGAAATCTTCTGACTCAATTGATCTTGGGTCAATTCACATTCTTCAATCAAACGTTGGTAAGAGAATCCAACTTCAATAGCGTTTAAGTTTTCACGTTGAATATTTTCCACCAAGGCCATTTCTAGCATGGTTTGGTCATTGGCAACACGAATGTAAGCTGGTACTTCTTTTAAACCTGCTAACTGTGAAGCACGGAAGCGACGTTCACCAGAAATTAATTGAAATCTATCTCTGCCTAATTTTCGAACGGTGATGGGTTGAATAATTCCATGAATTCGAATAGATTGCGCCAATTCTTCCAGGGCTTCCTTTTCAAAATTTGTTCTTGGGTTGAAAGGGTTTGCCTCGATGGCAGCAATTGGAAGCGACGATATAGATCCCACAACACCTGAATCAGTGGACTTTGTCGTGATATCAGTATTGGAATTTTCTAAAAGGGCACTTAAGCCTTTTCCTAAAGGTGGACGTTTTTTTGTACTAGAACTCATTTCCCAATTTCATTTTTTTCTCTTCATTATTGAGTCTTGTCATGTTATTTTTCTGCAAGATCTCACGAGCAAAATTCAAATAATTGATCGAACCTTTGCTGGAAGCATCGTGCATAATAATCGTTTCACCATAACTTGGTGCTTCGCCCAATTTAGTGTTTCGGTGAATAACCGTATCAAAAACCAATTCTTGGAAATGCGTTTTTACTTCATCAACAACTTGATTTGAAAGGCGTAATCGTGTGTCATACATCGTCAACACAATTCCTTCGATTTCCAGATCTGGATTCAAGCGCCCTTGTACGATTTTGATCGTATTCAACAGTTTACCAAGACCTTCTAAAGCAAAATACTCACATTGAACAGGAATCATCACAGAATCTGCAGCAACAAGTGAATTAACTGTAATCAAACCAAGTGAGGGCGAACAATCTATAATAATGAAATCGTAATCATCTTTCACTTTTGCCAATGCAGCTTTTAGCTTGTATTCGCGGTTGGGAAGATTAATCATTTCCAATTCAGAACCAACCAAATCAATGTGAGAAGGCAAGATGTCCAAATTCGGATTATCTGTTTTCTGAATAAAATCTCTAGGATGAGCATCGTTGATTATGCAATCGTAGATGTTACCCGTTTTTCCTGGGTCCAATCCTAATCCAGAAGTCGCATTGGCTTGAGGGTCAGAATCAACCACCAAAGTTTTGTATTCCAAAACACCGAAACAACCTCCAAGATTGATAGCTGTAGTCGTTTTTCCAACTCCACCTTTTTGATTCGCAATCGCTATAATTTTACCCATCGGAGATTTATATATATTCGGTAAAGGTACATCAAAAGGCGCTATTTATAGGATAAAAGCAAACTTAGTTTTCAACGAAAATTTTGTGGACAGAATGTGTATAAACTCTCTATAATACTGGAATTGAGAGGGCTTAACAATAAAAGAAATATACTATTGTTGGTAATTATTAACGAATATCAATTCACCTCCTCGGCCAACTGTCTTTCGTACATTTCCGCGTAAATTTTTCCGATTTCAATCAGCTCCTCATGTGTACCTTTTTCTGTTATTTGATGTCCATCCAAAACAATTATTGCATCCGCATTTCGGAGTGAAGATATTCGGTGAGAGACGATTATGGCTGTTTTGTTTCCAATTTCTTTGGCTAAGTTGCTCAAGATTATCTCTTCTGTTTCAGTGTCCACTGCTGAAAAACAATCGTCCATCAGCAACAATTTTGGGTTCCTTAATAATGCGCGGGCAATACTAACCCGTTGTTTTTGACCTCCGCTTAGATTCACACCTCTTTCTCCTAAAAGCGTATCAAAACTGTCAGGAAAATCAATAATATTATGGTGGACATGTGATTTTTTGGTGCTTTCTTCTATGGCTTCACGATTGATTTTCAGGTCGGTTGAACCGAATTTGATATTGTTCGCAATGGTATCAGAAAACAGGAAAACCTCTTGAGGAATAACAGCAGACTGATTTCTCAAGGCATCCAAATTAACCTCTTTCAAATCGATTCCATCCACGAAAATGTTTCCGGTATCTGGATCAAATTGACGCATTAACAGGTTTAAAATGGTCGTTTTTCCACTTCCCGTGCTACCAACAATGCCAAGTGTTTCACCTTTTTTGACTATAAAAGAAACGTTGTCCAAGGCCTTTATTCCAGAATTTGGGTAAGTGTATGAAACGTTTTTGAATTCTATTTTTCCTTGAAAAGTAAAATCGTCAGAATTTTCGTTTACAATTTCAGGATTCTCTTGAAGGAATTCATTGATTCTTTCTTGAGAAGCACTTGCTCTTTGAATAATTGAGGTAACCCAGCCAACTGAAGCAAATGGCCATGTTAGCATATTAACAAAAATAATGAAAGCTAATATTTCTCCAAGAGACAATTCACCTTTGTAAGTCATTAATCCTCCCAAATAGATGGCCAATATAGTGCTCAAACCGATCAATAAGATAATGGTCGGCATGAACAAAGAATTTATCAAGACCAATTTCATTTGTTTGTCTTTGTAATTCTCTGTATTCTCATCAAAATTTGCCCTGTTATGATCTTCTTGCGTATAAGCTTTAAGAATACGTATTCCGGAAAAAGATTCTTGGACCAAAGTCGAAATTAACGATTGTTGTTTCTGCACCTCTGCGCTCATTGCATTCATTTTACTCGAAACCTTATATATTACTATTGACATTAAAGGCAGTGGTAAAAGAACAAACAGTGTAAGTTGAGCATTTATAGCTATCATTTCACTGATTACCAAAGTAAAAAGAACAGCTAGATTTATGGTGTACATAATTCCGGGACCGAGATATTGTCGCACTTGTGTAACATCCTCAGAAATTCGATTCATGATATCACCAGTATTGTTTTTTTTGTAAAAATTATAGCTTAATCGCTGGTATTGATTGTAGATTTCATTTTTTAAATCAAATTCAATATATCGACTTGTGACGATAATTGTTTGTCTTGTGAGGAATAAGAAGAACCCTTTTCCTAAGGAAAGAAGCATGTAAATTCCACCGATTTGAAGAGAAAGGAGTAGGGCATCATTCAGTCCTTCAGCTTGCTGTGTCGTCATAATGTCATCCACCGTGTTTTTGACAAACAAGGGCATTTTTACCCCAAAGTAATTCGAACAAATAATAAATAGTATTCCTAACAACATCCGCCATTTGTATTTGACAAAATATTTGTTGAGATAACTGAGTGCCTTCATGCGATTAAATTCCTATTTTTGTGCCGCCAAATGGGTTGTCGACAAAATTAGCGATTCATGACGACAAATACCGTTAATTAAAATCTGATTTGTATGATTGATGTTAAAAAACTTTCTGAGGTCAACCTAATGGAAAACCCCGTAATTGCTCAAATGAACATTCTTGGTCATGAGCAATTGTTGTTTTGCAATGACAATGCCACTGGCTTGAAAGCGATAATCGCGGTTCACAATACCGTGCTTGGGCCAGCTCTTGGTGGAACCAGAATATGGAAATACACGAACGAAATGGAAGCCTTGAATGATGTGCTTCGTTTGTCTCGTGGCATGACTTATAAAAACTCTATTTCCGGTTTGGATTTAGGAGGCGGAAAAGCCGTTATTATTGGCAATTCTAAAACTATGAAATCCGATGCTTTATTCCGTCGCTTCGGACGTTTTGTCGATAGTTTAGCTGGAAATTATATCACTGCTGAAGATGTTGGTGTTAATCCAGATGACATGGTTTCTGTTTCAAAAGAGACAAAATATGTTGTTGGTTTGCCAGGGAAAAGTGGCGATCCTTCGCCAGTTACAGCATTTGGAACCTTTATGGGTATGAAAGCTTGTGCGAAACATCAATTTGGATCGGATGATTTATCAGGTAAAAAAGTGGCTGTTCAAGGAGTTGGGCATGTTGGTGAGTATCTTGTGAAGTATTTGGCAGAAGAAGGGGCGAAAATTTACATTACGGATATTGATGCAGTGACATTGAAATCAGTTAGTGAAAAATATGGAGCAACTATCGTTGGGTTAGATGAAATCTACGACATCGATATGGACATATACGCACCATGTGCTTTGGGATCTACGGTAAATCCAGAAACGATTGATCGATTGAAGTGTTCGATTATAGCTGGTGCTGCCAACAATCAATTGAAAGTGGAAGCAATTCAAGGAAGCGAAATGTTGAAAAAAGGAATTGTTTATGCGCCTGACTATGCAATCAACGCTGGTGGTGTCATCAACTGTTTTGGAGAAGTAAAAGGCTTTGAAAACTCTTGGGCCTTGGGTCAAGCAGAGAAAATTTACGATACAATTTACAATATTGTAGATCGTTCGAAAAAAGAAAATATTCCAACTTACCAGATTGCGAATAAAATGGCAGAAGAAAGAATCGAAAAGGCCATTCAAATAAATAGAAAATTGTAATGTTAAATCGTAGACATTTAAGAATTAAGGTGTTACAGGCATTGTATGCTTATTTTCAATCCAATGATCCAAACTATGTGAAATTGGAAGAAAATCTCATGAATTCTATCGAGAAAATGTATACTTTGTACCTTTATTTCTTGTTGTCATTTGAAGAAATTAAGGATCAAGCAGAACATAGGTTAGAGGAAAGTAAAAAGAAATTTCGTCCGACGGAGGAAGATTCGAACCCGAACATGAAGTTGATCAACAACCGAGTTTTCTCAATGTTGGAGAAACATAAAGAATTGAAAAGAGAAGCCAACAACCACAAAGCAAGTTGGGAGGGAGCAGAGAATCAAGAATTGTTTAGAAAGATATTCTTAGTCATTCGTGAAAGTGAAACTTTTTTCGATTATATGAACAATGGCGAAGATTCATTTGAAGATGATTTAGCTTTTACGGTTGAGTTATTTAAAGAAGAAATCGCCAATTCTGAATTGCTTTACAATCATTTAGAAGAGTTGGACATCCATTGGATAGATGATATTGACCTTTTATGTTCTATGGTGGTTCGCACAATCAAAGGTTTCACAGAGAAAGAACAAAACATTTTTCCTTTGTACAAAGATGAGAAAGACGAGGTTTCATTTGTAAAAGAATTGTTCCGTAAAACGATAAAACTTAATGATGAGTCTGAAACGTTAATTGACGATTTGACAAAAAATTGGGAATTGGACCGTATTGCGAAAATTGATGTTTTACTGATGAAAATGGCAATAACCGAATTGCAAGTATTTCCAAATATTCCGACGAAGGTAACTTTGAACGAATATATCGAGATTTCGAAATTTTATAGTACACCGAAAAGTCATACTTTTATCAACGGGATTTTGGATAAAGCTATTTCTAAACTCACTACAGACAGGAAAATTAAGAAAACAGGTCGAGGTTTAATGAATTAATAATACAGAAAAAAAATGAAAATAATTAAAACAATGGGGGCGTTGGCAATAATATTGTTGTTAATAAATTGCAGTGGTAGCAACAAACATATTGTGGGTCAAAAAACGACTTTTTCGGTAAATCAAACTTTTGATGCCGGAGAAGTGATTTTGGGCGAAAAGATTGATGCTGAGTTTGTTATAAAAAACACTGGTGATTTCCCATTAGTAATTAGTGACGTAAAAGGTGGGTGCACATGTACGGTTGTTGATAAGCCTAAGGAGCCAATTTTGCCGGGTGATACATATAAAATCAAAGCATCTGTAAAAACAGAAAACGCAAGTGCAGGAATTTTGAGTAAGTCTGTTGGAATTACGGCCAATACGGAGCCGTCTATAACCACAGTAATAGTAAAAGCGTTAGTAAAGAATAAATAATAATAAATTAAAAAGATAAAAAAATGGGCGGAGGTAGTGGTCAATTAATAATGTTGGTTCTAATCTTAGTAGTATTCTACTTTTTCATGATTAGACCACAAATGAAGAAACAAAAGGAATTGAAAAAATTCCGTGAAGGTTTGGCAACGGGTGATAAAGTTGTAACAATTGGTGGGATCCATGGAAAAATTTTGGAAATCAACGATGCGACAGTTTTAATCAATTCTGAAGGAAGTAAAATAAGATTGGATAAATCTGCAATCTCTTCTTCTTTTGAAGAAGCAGGTGGATTGGGACAAAAATAGGTTTCAAACAAATAAAGAAAATAAGGGTGTCTATGCAATTAGATGCCCTTTTTAACTTTTAGAACCAGCTCTTTTTGTTTGACGTTTCACCTTTTTGTATTTACGTTCGGTTTTTCGGTATTTTTTTTTCGATTTTCTGTATTCCTTCTGGTTTTCTTTGAATTTTTCTTTATCCAAAGGTTTTAATTCCCAATCAAAAGGAACTCGTTTTTTGATAATATCAAGGATTACAATCTCAGTTATCCAATCATCTCCGTATGGGTCGTATTCTACGCCGAGGTCCTGTTCCCATATTTTCCCCATTCCTTCGTATAAATTGGCTTGTATCTGACCTCTGTATTTAGAAACTATATCGGTAACCGTTTGTCCCGTTTCACGATGAACAAGCTTCATTAGCATTATTCCTTGATTTATGTACAAATCACGAATATCATAAATAAATTGGTCCTTCAGGATTTTGTGGGCCTGTTTACCATATTTTTTTTGCTTTCGCTTTTTCTCAATAGTCTGATACTCCGCTTCAAATTCTGCTAAATACGCTTTTGCCTGCAGAGCCAATGGGTAAACTCTTTTAATTTCATTCAGAGCGTGTTGATATTTTAATGCGAAATCTTTATCTACCCGAACTTCAGGCATTTCCTGATAACGTTCTTCGGGCACCTCCTGAGCCATTGAACAAAAGAGTGTTAAAGAAATCAATAAGAGGAGTAAATATTTCATGCCAATTTCTTTCTAAATTTATCGATTAGAATTAATATTTGTTATATGTCAAAAAGTCTGCCAAATATACTACGCCTGCTAACGGTTGCTTTTGTGCTGTATTCTTGTTCTGCTGAAAAGCACGAATCAAATTGTGTAGGATGTGGTGAAAATGGATTGTATGGAGATTTGTTAGAGGAAAACTTGCCAGTGGATATTGTTCCAGTTTCTGAAAAAGATACGACTTTATCAGCTGATGAAAATTTTGCAGAGAACAAAAAGAAAATCGAGAAAATTTATGGTGAACAATGGGATTTTTGTCATTGTATTTTGGCAAATGATTCTTTGGATAAAGTAGTGAAGTCTGGCGCTGAATTAGATGATAATTTCATGAAAGTTTTTGAAACAGTAGATCAAAAGTGCAAGGCATTTTTAGTGATGTCGCCAAATCAAACGCCCGAAGAACGGGCAGCCCATGAGAAAAAAACCAGAAACTGCTTGCGTAATGTTCGTTAAAGATTCTTGCGCTATTTAGTTTGTCTGATACAGGATTAATCCTTAAATTTGTTTTGTGAAGAGAATATTGAGTTTTTTCTTGAGTATTGGTTTTGTCTTGGTTCTTTCGCCGAGAACAGTTTTTCATTCACATGCGCATGAACACGAACATCACGAAATAAAAAAATCGTCTGGAGGTGCTGAATTCGATGCGGATTGTTTGGTGTGTGATCTAGATTTAAGTCTTTTTACACCTTCTCAGCCTTTTCATTTGTCTTTTATAAAAGATGGGTTTGCTCCACTGAAAAGTATTCCTACTCAAGTTGCGAATACGAATTATTCACCAATAGTATCGCTTAGAGGTCCCCCTCGTTTTGTTTAAAGATTATTCCTACGGGAAAAAGTAGTCATTAAACAAAACATTTCATGAAGAAATTAATATTGACCACCATTATGATTGGGTGGTTCATTTTTCTTTATGGTCAAGACTGTTCACTTAAAATTAGTGGACTTGTCATAGATGACCATACAGGAGAAATTTTAGTTGGGGCAAAAGTTGCTCTAAAAAATTCATTCGTAAAAGCTGTTTCCGATAGTTCAGGACAATTTATGTTGGACGGATTATGTCCAGGTCAAACACAGCTAGTTTGTTTACATCATGTTGGTTGCGAGTTATTTAAGATGGATTTCAACCTTATAAGTGATACTAGTATAGTTATACGAACAGAAACACATTTTTTAGAATTGGATGAATTTAAAATTGAATTTTTTGTTCTAGATAAAAACGTTTTGTCTACTGCTAAATTATCAGAAGATGAAAGGTTTAATCGCTCTGGAAATACTTTGGGTAAACAACTAGAAGCCATTCCTGGAGTGAGCACTCTTTCAACAGGAAATTCTATTTCTAAACCTGTTATTCATGGTCTGCATTCGAATAGAGTAATTCTATTGAATAATGAAATTAGACAAGAAGGGCAGCAATGGGGAAGTGAACATGCTCCCGAAGTAGATCCATTTCTCTCAAGTGATATTACGGTAATTAAGGGTGCCAGTTCATTGCGTTATGGTCCGGAGGCAATTGGAGGCGTTATTTCGGTAAGTCCACCAGAATGGGAAAAGAAAAAAGGATGGTCTGGCAATGCATTTGGAAGTTTTTCATCGAATGGCCGACAAGTAGCATCGGGCATCTTATTAGAGAACCATTTGAAAAAAATCAATGGACTGTTTTTTCGAGGTCATGTATCAGCGAAAAAAGCAGGAAATATTGCTGCTCCTAATTATTTCCTTGGGAATACCGGGTTGGAAGAATTGAATTTTTCTTTGGCATCAAAATACGAGCGTGGAAAGCATGAATGGGAAGCGTTTTACTCTCGTTTTTTAACCGAACTTGGTATTTTTTCGGGAGCCCATATTGGCAATCTTTCAGATTTACAAGCAGCTATTAATTCCTTTGAACCAGCAGTGAAAAGTGATTTTGCCTATCGTTTTTCTTCGCCAAAGCAAGAAATAAAGCATGATTTATTCAAGCTTTCTTGGAATACGAGTTGGAATAAAATTCTTTCGTCAAAACTAAGTTATGGCTATCAACAAAATGATAGAAAAGAATTTGATATCCCTTCCATATATAGCAGCGTTCAAGATAGTACTAGTCCCGATTTTCGTTTGCAATTATATACACATACTGTCGACTTAGAGGTGACGAGCATTCTCGGGAAAAAAGTAAAGAGCACGTTTGGTGTGCAAGGTCTTCGGCAAGGCAACGTAAGAGCAGGACGATATTTAGTGCCTAATTTTTACAAGAATCAAATTGGTGCGTTTGCTTTGGTCAACTATTTTTCAAAAAAATGGAGTGGGGAAGGAGGTCTGCGGTATGATGTAGTGCAATTGAAGACGTTTTTATACGAGAATAATTTACTGATCAAACCCGAGCATCTGTATCATGATTTCAGTTCGTCCATAGGACTGAGCCGTACTTTTGGACATCATTTGGTGTTGAAATCATCAGTCGGATATGCTTGGCGTCCACCGAGTATCAGTGAATTATATAGCGATGGTTTGCATCATGGCGCAGCGGCTATTGAAAGAGGAGATCGAACTATTGGCGAGGAGAAATCTATTCAAGGAAACTTGTCTGGCATTTATAAGTCAAGAAAATTGAATGCACAAGTTGATCTCTATCATCTTCACTTCATGAATTTCATTTATTTGAAGCCTAAAAACGAATTAGAGTTGACTATAAAAGGCGCTTTTCCAAGTTTTCAATACGAAGATCTTGCTGCGCGTTTTTCAGGGATAGACTTCAGTTTAAACTATTCCTTTACAGAAAGTTGGGTGTTTAACACAAAGTATAGTTTGGTGCGAGCGATAAATACGACAGAAAATAAATTTCTCGTTGGAATTCCAAACGATAGTTGGAAAAATGGCATTTCTTTTTCATACACATTTAGAAACGAAAGAATAATTCAAGCTGAGATCGATGCAGATTATGCCTTCAAGCAATATAGATTCGAGATGGATGCGGATTATTCAGTTCCTCCGAGCGATTATGTGTTGTTGAATGGAAATGTTAATTACCAATTTAAAGTAAAAGAAAACAAATTTAGAATAGGCGTAGTAATAGAAAACGCGCTGAACAAAGAATATAGAAACTACATGAACCGCTTTCGTTATTATGCCGCCGAAATGGGCCGAAATGTAAGTTTAAAAATTAGTTATGAATTTATATAAAAAGTAAAATTATGTTTAATAAAAATAACAATAAAATGTCAAAAAAAATCAATTTAGTAATTCTGTTAATGCTAGTCATGGCTGTCAGTATCCAATGTAAAAAAGATGATCCGATTGTCAATCCACCAATTCAAGGCGAGGAGGAAGAATTAATTACTACGATGAATTTAGAATTCATCGATTCTGCAGGTGTTTTAACTAATCAAACTTTCTCGTTCAAAGATCCAGATGGTCCAGGTGGAAATGCACCGACTGTTTTCGACACTATCGCATTATCAGCTAACAATACCTATAATGTAGCTATAACTTTGTTGAATGAATCAGTTAGTCCAGCAGAGGACATAACGGTTGAAGTCTTAAATGAAGCAGATGAACATTTCTTTTGCTTTGAGCCCTCAGTTGCTGGAAATTGTATTGTCACACGAACAGATTCTGACGGACAATATGAGATTGGATTAGCTAGTAAATGGAATGTATTGACGATTTCACAAGGATTTATGCTGATTAAATTAAAGCATCAACCAGGAGTTAAAAATGGCACGTGTAGCCCCGGTGAAACCGATATTGAGATTAATTTCCCGGTAAAGATTCAGTAAAACCATTAAAATCAAAAAAGGTGCAATTTTTAAATTGCACCTTTTTTGATTCTATTATTTGGATCGATTAATAATAAATGGCTCTTCTTACTTTTGTTACGTATTTCGCCAAACGAATTACTTGCTTCGTATATCCGAACTCATTGTCGTACCAAGCATACAAAACAACATTTTTACCGTCTTTTGAAACGATAGTTGCATTGGAATCATAAACCGAACAACATGTATTACCAATAATGTCACTTGACACCAATTCTGGATCGTATGCGTAGAAAATTTGATTCACTAAGTCACCATTTAAGGCAGCATCTTTCATTAAAGCATTAACTTCTTCAATAGTAGTTGTACCGCTCAATTCTAAGCTCAAAATAGCCAATGAACCATTTGGAGTGGGAACACGAACAGCATTTGCCGTTAATTTATCCATCAAGTCTGGAATGACTTTCGTTACTGCGTTTCCTGCCCCAGTAGAGGTAATAACCATATTGATTGCCGCTGAACGACCTCTACGTGGTTTTTTGTGCATGTTGTCCAACAAGTTTTGGTCATTGGTGTATGCATGAACCGTTTCGATATGTCCTTTCTTCACTCCATATTTGTCGTTGATTACTTTCAAGACTGGAGATATAGCGTTTGTTGTGCAAGATGCCGCAGAATAAATGTTCTCGTTTTCAAGATCTAATGTTCCTTGATTGATGCCATAAACTACATTGGGAACTTCTTTTCCTGGAGCAGTCAATATTACTTTTGAAGCACCTTTAGCTTTCAAGTGACGGCTAAGTGCTTCACGATCTCCGTATACCCCTGTGTTGTCTATAATCAAAGCATTGTTTATACCGTAGGCAGTATAGTCAATATCTTCTGGATTGTTTGCATTAATAATTAACACGGTATGACCGTTAATGATGATTGCTTTCTTTTCCAAATCTACATCAACACTTCCTTTGAATGCACCGTGAACAGAATCTGTACTCAAAAGAGAAGCACGTTTAATGATCTCTGCATCCGAATCACCACGAGTAACGATGGCACGAAGGCGCAATTGCTGACCTTTTCCAGCTTGCTTGATCAATTCACGAGCAGCCAAACGGCCAATACGACCAAAACCGTACAATACAACGTCCCTTGGTTCGATGGTTGAATCACCAGCTGTAGCGAATAAACTCAATTTGTTTGCCAAGAATTCTTTTTTACTTGAAAAATTAGCTTGTTCAACGATCCATTCGTTTGCCAATTTACCGATGTCAATTTTAGCCGGAGCCAAATCCATTTGCTGCAATTCTTCTGCTAAATCAGATGTTGTAAATACATCAATTGGTTTGTTTACCACTTTACGTGAATACGCATGAAGATTCAAAATCTCAGAGATTGTGATATCCAAAAGGTGATTTCGGTAAAGTACTAACTCAATTCCTTGGTCGTACAAAAGTTCTCCTACTTTGCTTGCCAATTTTACGGCAGCACGCTCGCGCTTCAGATGCGAATTGAGCTCTTTCTCATAGCCTAAAGCTGTTTCCATTAAAATAATTTGTTGGGGTGAAAATAAATAAAGTAAAAAAGGCTAATTACCCAAGGATAACTAGCCTAATGTTTTTAGCCGAGGTAAGCTTTCAATAGCTTATTTCTCGAAGCATGTCTAAGACGACGAATCGCCTTCTCTTTAATTTGTCGAACTCGTTCGCGCGTTAAATTAAATTTAGATCCGATTTCTTCAAGTGTCAAACCGTGGTTCATTCCAATTCCGAAGAACAAACGGATGATTTCTCTTTCTTTGTCTGTCAATGTGCTCAATGAGCGCTCGATTTCTTTTTGCAATGACTCCGCCATTAATACGTGATCGGCTTTAGGTGAATCAGCGTTTGCCATAACATCCATCAATGTACCACCATCCTCAGCTGTTGAGAGTGGAGCATCCATAGATACGTGACGTCCTGAAACGTTCAAGCTTTCTTTGATCTTGTCTTCTGGAACTTCAAGTGCTTCTGCCAATTCTTCTGCTGAAGGTGGACGTTCATACTCTTGTTCCAATCGCGAAAATGCCTTGTTGATTTTGTTCAAAGATCCTACTTGGTTCAATGGGAGGCGCACTATACGCGCTTGTTCTGCCAATGCTTGTAAAATCGATTGACGAATCCACCATACGGCGTAAGAGATAAATTTAAATCCACGTGTTTCATCAAACTTCTGCGCTGCCTTAATAAGACCAAGATTTCCTTCGTTGATTAGATCAGGAAGAGTTAATCCTTGATTTTGATACTGTTTTGCTACTGAAACTACGAAACGTAAATTCGCTCTTGTCAATTTTTCGAGAGCCAACTGATCACCTTGTTTAATTTTTCTTGCCAATTCGACTTCCATCTCGGCAGTAATCAACTCCTCTCGACCAATGTCTTGCAAGTATTTGTCTAATGATTGACTCTCGCGGTTGGTGATGGATTTGGTGATTTTTAATTGTCTCATTCTTGATTTTTGGGTTTTTCTAACGTTTAAGCTTGTTGAATTAGTAAGAATACCAACCGCACAAGTGGCTACAAAGGTACGACCAAAAAAAGCTCATTTCCAAAAGAAAACGAGCTTTTTTTTAACATTTTCGTTCCTCAAATACCGTGCCTAAAGCCTTATAGTCCAAGACCTCTGTAGTCCTTTTTACCACTTGGTGTTATGAATTCAATCAAAACTCCACGATTATTGCCGTTTAACTTAGAGGTCAATTGGTCGACAGATATAATAGGTTCATTATTGATTTTCGTAATGATATATCCTTCTTTCATGCCAATTGAAGCCAATTTTCCTGCATTCAATGATTTGATTTTAACTCCGGAATCCAAGTTCAATTCTTTCTTTTCTTTACTTGTAAGTTCACTAAATATGGCCCCGAGAGCACCGGATTTTAAAACTTCTTCTTTGGTAACCAATTTCGTTTCACCATCTGAATTTCGAAGTACTACCTCAAGAATTTCTTCATCGCCATCTTTTTGACGAACAGTGATAACCGCTTTGTCTCCAGGACGTCTTTTTCCAATTTCTTCTTGAAGACTTGCCACAGAGTTAACTTCTTTATTACCAATTTTTAGAATTACGTCACCATCTTTAAGTCCTGCTTTTTCTGCACCACCATTTTCAATAACTTTCGAAACGTACACGCCCTTCAGGTTAGGCAGTTTTTTATCTGTTTTAATTTCTTGGTTGATATCTGCAATTTGAACACCCAAGAAACCACGTTGTACAATTCCGTAATCAATCAAATCACTCATGACTTTTTGAACCAAATTCACAGGAATGGCAAAGCTGTATCCAGAATAAGATCCTGTTTGCGAAGCAATAGCGGTATTGATTCCGATTAGTTCACCATTTGTGTTTACCAATGCACCACCACTGTTTCCTGGGTTTACAGCTGCGTCAGTTTGTATAAATGATTCAATAGGAACAATGTCCTTTTTACTGCGGTCACTTAATAAATTTATATTTCTCGCTTTGGCTGAAACGATACCTGCAGTAACTGTAGAGGTTAAATTAAACGGATTACCTACGGCGAGTACCCATTCGCCCACACGCAAGTTGTCACTATTTCCAATTGAAATTGCTGTCAATCCCTTCGCTTCAATTTTTAGCACGGCAACGTCAGTAGAAGGATCAGTTCCAACTATTTTTGCGGTGTATTTTGAATTATCGTTCAGAATAACTTCTATTTCGCTAGCATCTTGAATAACGTGGTTGTTTGTAACAATGTATCCGTCATTCGAAACAATTACTCCGGAACCAGAGCCTTGACCTTCTTGTTTAAATTCGCGCCCACCAGCACCAGGTCCATAAAAGAATTCGGAAAAAACATCTCTTTGAAAAGAAGTCTGCACCACTTTGGTTGTCACGTGAACAACCGAATTCAAAGTGTTTTCCGAAGCACTGACGAAGCTATTCGCATCTCCAAGAGCATTGTGCAGACCAGCTCTTTGAGCGTAGTCGCTAGCATTTTGATTTAATACAGAATCCGATTGAGAAGAGGTATTGTCAATAGATGCTACATAAACACCCAGAGGAATTAGACCGCCTAGTAATCCTAATCCGATTGTTTTTAATGTTGAAGATATAATCATGGTTGTATTAAATTTTAATTACTGATTTGTTGTACATCAATTATAACACCAAATTTACCAATGTATTACATTGCTCTTTGTTAAAAAGCGTTAAGCTTTAGCTTGCTATAAGCTATATAAACCCTACATTTGTGAAGATATAACAAGATATGGAATTTGATTTTTACAAATACCAAGGTGCCGGAAATGACTTTGTATTTCTTGACAATTTTTCAGGAAAATATGACGATTTGACATTGACGCAAATCGAACGTTTGTGTGATAGACGATTCGGAATAGGTGGTGATGGGCTTATAAAAATTGATAAAAGCGCTGATTGGGATTTTAATATGGATTATTACAATTCGGATGGAAGCAAAAGTTTTTGTGGAAATGGCGCTCGTTGCTCGGTCCGTTTTGTTAATGATCATTTGTTGAAGAAAGATTCGTACACATTTAACGCCATCGACGGTGTTCACAAAGGCCAGTTGTTGGGTACAAACATTTCAATCGATATGCATAATATTGACGAGATAGAAAAAATTGACGAAAACACCTTTGTATTAGACACTGGTTCACCACATTATATTAAATTTCTCGATAAAGTAGAGCAATTAGATATAGCAGCTTTTGGGCAAAAAATCCGATTTAACGATAGGTTTGAAATGGAAGGTATTAACGTAAATGCAGTTCAAATTCTTGGCGATAATGAACTTTTCATACGCACCTACGAAAGAGGAGTAGAAGACGAAACATTGGCATGTGGGACAGGAATATCAGCCGCAGCTATTGCTTTTGCAGAGAAGCAAAATCGAGAAGGTGACGCTAAAATTCAGGTGAAAGCAATGGGAGGGAAACTAGCCGTTACTTTTCATGCACAAGGTTATGGGAGTTACAAGTCGATTAAGTTAATTGGACCAGCTGAATTCGTTTATAAAGGAACAATCGATGTATAAATTTGATAAGGAACTAGCTTCGTTTGATTCAATCGACCAATTGAACGCTGGATTTCACCTGTGGATTTGGAATCCAAATATCAAGAGTCCGCATTTAGGCATTTCATTGGACGGTAAATATTATTCTCTACAATATCAGGGCAAACAAGAGAATTTAAACGTCGATATTCTATTTAATGTGGCTAAGCGAAAGAAAAATTCAGCTTTAGTCATTGAATTGGCCACTAACCTGAACAAATCTCGCATTAACGAGGTGTTTTCAATATATACTAGCTGTGAAATAGATCAATGTTCATGCTCGAAACCTCTGTTCGATGTATTTGATATTCAAAAGCCCGATGGAATTTTGTTTGATATCCTCGAAAGTCAAAACGATTCAGTTATTTCATTGAAAGGAATACAATTGGCTCCTGATTTCAAAGGAATTCCGATGTATACCTATACAGATGTTCTCATGAATCTAAATGCATTGCCATCGTGAGTTTATCGAAGGAAATTTTTATCCGAGATGTCCAGGCTTCCGATCATGCTGTTATTTTTAAATGGGAGAACGACCCTAAAAATTGGGCCGTATCTGAAAGAGACAAGGAATATACATTTGCAGAAATTAAAGCATTAATGGCCTCTGCAGAAGACTTCAAGGAATCAAACCAAAAGAGATGGATGATTTCGAAAAAGGATAAACAACTCATCGGAACAATAGATGTTTTTCAAGGAGATTTCAGAAAAGGGCAGGTAGGAATTGGCATTTTAATCACTGATGAAGCCGATCGGAAAAAGGGTTTTGCGGCTCAAGCTGTGGTTCAAGCAATAAATAAATGTTTTGCTGATTATTTTGTAGATACTTTCTATGCTGACGTTCATGCATCAAATCTGGCGAGTGCGGCCTTGTTTATAAAATGTGGATTTGAACCTATCCATGAACTCGATGATAATTCTAACTTTGATTCACAAAACTCGACAATTATACGATTGAAGCTATGCGTAAAAAAATTATCATAACCGCTGTTGTTCTTGGAGTTATCGGTGCCATTGTTTTTAAAAGTAAGATAGCTCTATTCTGGTGCGCTATGTCTGAGACGAAAAACACGAAAGATACTTCTTTCTTTATTACAGAAAAGATGAGTCTAGAGTCCTTGGCAAAATCGCTCAAAGCTTTAGGTTTCGTATCAAGTGAAAATGGAATCTTGACTTTAGGTGAATACAAAAATTTAAACGAATCGAGAATAGCCATCGGGAAATACATCATCAAGCCCAATACGAGTCTCCGTGATTTGTTAAATGGTTTTACAATAAATAACAATGGCAATGGAAATGCAGAAGTAGAGGTGGACGTTGTTGTTCCAAATGTTCGGTTCATCAATGATTTAGCCGGAAAACTCGCAGAAAACACTATCATTGACAGTGCGACTTTTATTAGCCTTCTTGAGAATCCAGAAACCTTAAACAAATATGGATTTTCCAGAGAGGAATTTCCAGCCATGTTTCTTCCGAATACGTACAAAATGTATTACGATACAGATGAAAAGGTTTTTTTGGACAGAATGGCGAAGGAATTTAAAACATATTGGACGCCAGAGCGAAAGGTAAAATTAGCGACAGTTGGGTTGGACTCTCCTTCACAAGCGGTTACTTTGGCCAGTATTGTGTACAGTGAACAGTCCAAACGTTCAGAAGAATGGCCAATAATTTCAGGTTTGTATCTCAATAGAATTAGAAAAGGCATTCCGCTTCAATCGGACCCAACTTTCAAGTTTTGTTGGGGGAAACAATTAGATACAGTTCAAAGATTGTTGAGTAAACATCGCGAAATAGAATGTGACTACAACACATATAAAATCAAAGGATTACCGCCAGGGCCAATCTGTATTCCGCCAATTGGAGTGGTTACAGCGGTTCTTAATCCTGACAAAAACGACTATATCTTCATGTGTGCTGCGCCTTCCTACACAGGGTTGCACAACTTCACCAAAGAGGGAAGTGTTCATATGGCCAATGCTAGATTGTTTCAAAATTGGCTTGCAGGTGAATTAGCGAAAAAAAATAAGTAATTTTCCATCATGCAAAGAAGAACGTTTTTCAAATGGGGCGCCATCGGAACTGTTTTAGGAATAACACAACCCGTTCAAGCTACGCAATTCTTTGCTGATGATACGCTCTTAGATAAAAAACCAATGCTTCGCTACCCAATAGTCGTTTCTACCTGGAAACATGGCTTAGAAGCGAATAAAGAAGCGTGGAAAGTCTTAAGTTCGCCAAATTCGAATGCTTTGGATGCTGTTGAAGCGGCAGCTCGGCAAACTGAATCTGATAGGACAAACCGAAGCGTAGGTATCAGCGGAATGCCAGACAGAGAAGGTCATGTAACTCTAGATGCGTGTATTATGGATCACAATTCGAAATGTGGATCCGTAGGGTTTATTGAGGGTTACGAACATCCAATTTCCATAGCACGTTCAATTATGGAAAGCACACAACACGTCATGCTTGTTGGTGAAGGAGCCGAAGATTATGCGAAATCACATGGTTTCCCCAAAATCAAATCGCCCATCAAAGAGGTGAAAAAGGAATACAAAACGTGGAAAAAAGAGAATAAAGATCTATTTAAGAAACCAAAAATTAACCACGAAAACCATGATACCATTGGGATTCTAGCGATAGACACCAAAGGAAATATATCTGGAGCGTGCACCACAAGTGGTTGGGCATATAAATTGCATGGAAGAATTGGAGATTCGCCAATCATTGGCGCAGGGCTTTTCATCGACAATGAAGTTGGTGGAGCTGTAGCAACTGGTTTGGGTGAAGCAATTATTCGAATTGCGGGAAGTCACACAGTTGTTGAACTGATGCGTCAAGGTAAAACGCCGCAAGAAGCCTGTAAGGCAGCGGTTGAGCGTATAATTGCCAAACATGATGACTTAACCGGTCTTCAGTGCGGTTTCATCGCTTTGAATAAGTATGGGCAGTACGGAGCCTATTCGGTTTACAATGGTTTTAACTTTGCTTTGAAATCGCATTATAACGAAGAAATGGTTGATGCGCCATTCGATAGAAATTGGTAATTCAGATTAAACTTTAAATGTTGCATGAACGCTCCTTTAAACCTATATCGGCATCATACTTAAGGTTATTTTTTTGCGACATTAAAAAAAGCAAATTGGTATAATATGAAAAAACACGCATTATCTGTATTAATAACAATAATGATTTTGGCAAACGGAATGGCACAGAAACAAGTGAATTGGGAAGTTTTTCACCCATTGAAAAACGTTTGGTTAGATTTTGGCGCTCAAGGAAGTGTGCAAGAAGCGTTTTATAACGCTGGCGAACTTCCGAATCCTTTCTTTGAGAAGAATGAGGAGCTTTATCAATGGATGGAGAACCACGATTGGACGCTGAGGGCAGTTTTCGAAGTGGATAGTGTCATGCGCACCACGGATGAATTGGACTTGAATTTTCACAATATCGACACCTACGCAGAAATCTTTTTAAATGATCAATCTTTGGGTAAAACGGACAATGCTTTTCATCCATATTCATTTAACATTGTTAATCTGGTTAAAGCAGGCACCAATGTGGTCAAAATAGTTTTCACCTCACCAGTTAATTACCACAAAGACGCCTACAACAAGACAAAAACAAAGCTTCCGGCACCGAATGACATCAATAAAATTGCCATTGCGCCTTATTCTAGAAAGCCGCAATATCAGTTTGGTTGGGATTGGTCATTGCGCATGAACACTATGGGATTTTGGAAACCCGTAACCTTGGATTGGTATTCAGAATCTGGAATTAAAAATCACAGCGTTCAAACTGTAAATATCGAGAATAATCAAGCGGAATTGACCTTAAAAATGGGGTTAAAACGTTCGGTTTTTGGTGATTTAACTTGGGTAAGTGAATTATTTGGAAATCAAATTGTTAAGTCAGGCGATACTTCTGTTACAAGAACAGTTAAAATGGATAACCCAAGATTGTGGTGGCCGAAAGGTCAAGGTGATCAAGAATTGTATGAAGATGTTTGGACTTTATTGGATGTCGGCGGTGCTGTTATGGACACGAGAAAAGTGAAATTTGGAATTCGCACCACTGAGTTAGTCCAAGAAAAAGACGAGATAGGAACGAGTTATGAAATTAAAGTCAATGGCCGCTCCATATTCTGTAAAGGAGGAGATTATATTCCACAAGACATTTTTCCAGGAAGAGTGACGGATGAACAGATAACCAGTATGGTTCATGATATGGCCGACGCTAACTTCAATATGGTTCGTGTGTGGGGTGGAGGATATTATCCTGATGAAATTTTCTACGAAACATGCGATAAACTTGGTTTGATGGTTTGGCAAGATCTCATGTTCGCATGTGCTATGTATCCTGGCGATGAAGCGTTTTTAGCCAATGTGAAAAAGGAATTCGATTTTCAAATACCAAGAATTTCGAGTCATCCTTCTGTTGTTCTTTTTAACGGAAATAACGAGGTTGATGTGGCATGGAAGAATTGGGGTTTTCAGGCACGTTATGTCATTGTTGGTAAAGAGGCGAAAAAAATAGAAGACGATTATAAACGACTTTTCAAAGTATTCTTGCCAGAGAGAATCAATTATTTGTCAACAGTTCCCTATATTCATACTTCGCCCTTGAGCAATTGGGGAAAAGATGAATTTTACAACCATGGATCGCAACATTATTGGGGTGTTTGGCATGGCAAGGATCCAATTGAAGATTTCGGTAGAAAAAGTGGTCGATTTAACGCCGAGTATGGTTTTCAAAGCTTTCCGCAAATGTCGACGATTAACACTTTTGCCACGAAAAAGGATTGGGATTTAGAATCAGACGTAATGAAGCATCACCAAAAAAGCTACGTGGGCAACGGAATGATGCTAAAACATGCCAAAATACTTTACGGTCAACCCAAAACATTTGAAGACTTTGTCTACTATTCCATGGTTACGCAAGCGAAAGCGGTTGGGATCGCGATAGGAGCCCATCGCGCAACAGCACCAAGGTGCATGGGAACTCTATATTGGCAAGTAAACGATTGTTGGACTGCTCCAAGTTGGTCGAGCATAGACTATTTTGGGAATTGGAAACCGCTGCACTATCAAGCGCAACGAGATTATGCTGAAGTAGCAGTTGTTGAAAAAATTGATGAACTCAACAAGGAAAAATATTTTATAGTTTCTACTAATCCTGGGAAAAATAACGTTGTTGTTCAGGCAACAATGTACGACTTGAACGGTGCTTTTTTGGAAGAAGTTATTGAGGACAAAACGGTTGAAATAAACAATTCAATAGAGATACTTCACATACTTAAAGATCAAGTATTTGTAAGTAATAATTTCGTTTTGGAAATTAGTCTCTTGGTGGATGGTGAAGTGGTACAGAATAGAACATTTTCTCATCTTCCCAAAAAACGAGAAACCGCAAATTGTGAAGCTGTCAATTATTATATAGAAACCTCAGCTGATGGAACTGAGAGATTGGTAATCGAAACTAAGGAGTACCTCCAGAATCTGTTTATTACTGCCAAAGAATCTGGCGTTAGATTTGAAAACAACTTTATTGATTTACTTCCAGGTAAGCATTTCTTTAGCTTTTCATCAAAGTCTTCGTTAAGCAAGGAAGACATACTTTTAAATTGGATGTAGCCGATAGGATATTTAATAGCGCAAATTATTGAAAACAAGAGTGCTAGGATCCTTTTCTGCGTCTATTTGCTTATTGTTTTATTGTCCTGAAAAATACGACTGACGATTCGTTGTATTGGGAACTAAATATGATGTTGAATCGATTTGGTATATTTTGAAAATGAGGAGATGAAGTTCATTCGGTCAGATCGTTACCCAATCGGTGGGGCTTAAATTTATCCAAAAAATGGGTTTACGAATCATCAATTAGACATCCAAGGAAACACAATGTTTTTCATGTTTTCAGATGGTTTTCAAGACCAGTTTGGTGGAGAAAAATATAAAAAACTGGGTCGAAAACGCTTCATTAATATGTTGAAACTCTCCTTAGCGGAGCCGAAACGTAAAAGAATGCAGTTCGTCGAAAAGAAAATATAAGAGCATCAAGGGCTTGGTTTTCAGGTGGGTGATCGTATTCTGTTGGTTCTCGAAATCATAAAGAATTAGGATATCATTACCATGGTAATTAAATTTGCACCATGAGTATTGATGAAATTATCAAAACAGGCTTTTCTTCCGCGCAAAGTAGAGCGCTAGTAAATGTTAGAATTACATCTAATTATATTGCGACGGAGCAAAATAAATTTATGGCAAATTTTGGATTGTCCATGGCGCAATTCAATATTTTACGCATACTTCGGGGTGCCAAAGAGCCTTTGACTATTAACATCATAAAGGAGCGCATGATTGAGAAATCTCCCAATACGACTCGATTGATGGATAAATTGATGGAGAAAAACTACATTGAACGCTACGGATGTAAAGAGGATCGTCGACAAAGTTTTGTTCAGATTACTGAAATAGGACTAGCTTTGCTTAAAAATATTGATAATCAGGGATTTGATTTGTTTTTGTCGGCAAATGGTTTGACGGTAAAAGAGGCAAATCAACTCAGCGATTTGTTGGATAAATTTAGGTCTAGTTTTTAATAGTAAATTTCAAGATTGAATCTGCGCGCCAAGAAATATCAATCCTTGGTCAAAACTGAATTTTTTGCTTTTCAAAATTGTTTTTCAATTCGAATGCTTTCTTTCTTTTGTTTGTTCTTCGTAATCATAACGAATGTTTTTAGTTGTTCAACAAAAGATAGCCAAAATCCATACCACTTTTTTTAAAACCTTCTGAAAGGAAGCGATGATGGATTAAACAGTATGTTTTGCCGATTTGCGACAAGTGTAAACAAATGCTGGAGGGAAATTCCAAAAGGTATAATTGATTTTAACGTTAGGAAACGTCGATTTAAGATACTTTTTCGACTGTAGCGAATATTGGAATTGAGTCAGGCATCCATCGTCTGCCAAGGAGTCTATTGCCGCTTTTACAATGTTTGCTCTCAACTCCTTTGGAAAGTTCGCCAGTGGAAGGGAAGAAATTACTGCATCCGTTTGGTGCAAGTTGTGCTGATCGAGATATTCTTTTAGCTTTTCGGCACTATCATGGATAAAGTGAACGCGGTTGTCTTTAATGGATTTATTGAGATTGTGAAAAAACTCATCGTGCAGTTCAAACACAAGTAAAGTCGCGTCTGGAGCCATTTTAGCCAATATTTCTCTAGTAAACACGCCAGTTCCTGGACCGAGCTCAATGATGGTTTTCGCCTTACTGAAATCAACCGAATCCAACATGCTTTTGGTTAATTGTTTAGAGCTTGGACGAAGAGATCCGACCATTTTTGCATTCTTAAAAAATGCTTTGAAGAAGTCACGCTTCTTCATAGATAGTATCGTTAACTAGCATTTTTCCTTGGTTGATTACGGCTATAATTTGTGTTGAAAATTTGGTATTGATAAAAGGTGAGTTTTCAGTATTGGAGATGATTGTTTCTTTGTCGAATATCCATTTTGATGATGGGATAAAAATTGTTATATCAGCTTTTTGACTCACTTCAATTGAAGTATTGCTAATGTTAGCGATTGACCTTGCCTTGTTTCCTAGTGCTTCACACAATAGTTCAATATCGGCATTTTTATCTGACATTAAAGCGGCAAAAACAGTTTGCAATTGAATGGCTCCAAAGTGTGCGTGATCAAACTCAACATCTTTCTCCTCTTTGTCACCCGGTCGATGATCAGAGACAACCGTATCAATCGTTCCATCTGTTAACCCTTTCCAAAGTGCTTTCCTATCCTTTTCAGTTCGCAGAACAGGCATTACTTTGTAGTTGGAATCGAAATTAAAAACGTTCTCCTCAGTAAACAACAAGTTCATCACGTGGACGTCAGCCGTAACATCCAACTTGTTTTTCTTCGCTTTTCGAATTAATTCAACGGATTCTGCAGTAGAAAGTCCAGTGAAATGGATAGCTCCACCTGTGTATTCCGCCAAACGTATATTTCGTTCCACTTGAATGATTTCAGCAATGTCTGCATCAGCCTTCAGTCCAGTGTGAACGGAAGCTAAACCTTCGTTTACCATTCCGCCGCCCGCAATTGAATAGTCTCTTGCAAAACAAATGACTCGTCCACCGAAGTTTTTAGCGTAAAGCAATGCTCGATATAGGATTCCAGCGCTTACCGTTTGCGTATCATCTGAAAACAAGCGAACTCCATTTTGGTATAGGTCAAACATTTCAGATAGACTTTCGCCTTGCAATCCTTTTGTAAGAGCTCCAATTGGGTGAATTTGAGTAGCATGAGCTTCCGCACGTTTCAACATGTATTCGACAGTTGCTTTGCTATCTACTACTGGAGTTGTAGATGGAAGTACGGCAACATGCGTGTATCCACCAAAAGCCGCGGCATCTAATCCTGTTTCTATCGTTTCTTTGTGTTCTTCTCCAGGATCGCAAAAGGATGCCTTTAAATCTGTCCAGCCAATGCTAACATGCAAATCCTTTCCTTCAATCAGATGCGCTTCTTTGTCCTCAATCTTCTTGCTGATTTTTGTAATCAATTCATTTTCAACAAGAATATCCATTTTCTGTCCGTTATGCGGAGAGGACTTGTCGACGATTTGGGCGTTCTTAATGAGTACTTTCATTTGCTCTAATTAATTTTTCCACCAGCGGATGATAACCAGTTCAAGGACTAAAAATAATAAACTTAAAACGATTGCCCATCTCCAATATTCAAAAGGTTTCTGAAGATCGAGTTTCGCTAAGCTTTGTCCATTCTTAATTGTGCCTGGCGAAATGTTGGTTAAACCTTTGTCGGTAAGCTGGGAAACTACTTTATCGATTTTCATTGGAGCGATATCTGACTCTAATCGATTGTAGTTCAAAGCTAATTTCCCCATATTGGATTCTCCCAGAATATCGAAGATACCGGCTTTTAAACGCTCCGAGGCTTCATTGCCTCGGATGGAAAGGTAATCCAAGTTGCCAATTCTTTCTTTTATCGGAATAAAATCAATGCTTTGGTTTTTCAAATGAACTGGTTTCTCGCTGTTAATCGAGGTGAATAATGGATATTTGCTATCTTCTCCAATCGTCAAAAAGTAAGGTCTTTGCTTGTGGCTAAGTTCACCTACACGCAGACAAACGGTAGAAAAGAGTGCGTTTGACGTGAATGAACTATAGCTTTTCTGTAGGCTGCTTCCGAAGAGAAAAGCCTTAGAATCAGTAGTACGCAAGAAAATTGCTTGACCATTTTGCGCACGTATCAAGGAAACACATTGTGCATTTACTGCAATATTGTACATTTTTTCAACCGAAGGAAGGTTGAGTTGACTTGGTTTCTTGTCGAATACAGGTTTGAAAAATGGATCCGAATATATAACATCTTTAATTTTTGTCCCGTCGGTCATGGATGAGCGAATATTCGCAAGCCCAAATGCTGAAAGCGCCTTATTCATTGCGCTCATATTGATGTTACTACCTGGAAAAATAAGTAGTGAACCCTGGTTATTTTTGAAATCCTTCAATTGTTGAACCAAACCTGAAGGTATGTCATTTAAACCATTGAGAACCAATAAGTCAACACCCTTGAATTGATCAAGAGTTACACCGTTTTCGGACACGCTTTGTGTTGAATAAAAGGGATCTAATGAATATACAGCACGAACATTTGGAACAGCGTCTTGTCCATCGATGATAAGAACCTTCGCGAATTCCTTTGGTGCATATGTAAAAAAGAATTCATCATCGAAATACACTTGTTTGTCACGTATTGAAGCTGATGCTGAGCGAAACTGATCTTGTCCGCCTTTCGATCTATTCTCCATAAAGTTGATGGTCGCTGTAGCGCTTTGCCCTGCTGGAACATCTACAAAGACATCACGATTGATAGAATTGGCTTTTATATTCAATTCAGCATTCGTCCAATCCGTTTGACCGTAGTTTCTTACACGAACGTTTAGTTCATTGTTTTGTCCGATTTTAATATTCGGTTTTGTAAACCAAACTGAGTCAACGCAAAGGTTACTGTTGTTTTGGGCGATAAATTGAATAGGATAATAAAACCCTTTTTCATCTGCCTTTAGTGCTTTAGTATCGAAGCTATTCATTTGAAAGTCAGATAGAATGACGTACTGAACTGTACTGATTTTTTCTTTATTATTACTATATTGTTCAATGTATGATCGTTGCCAATCCATCACGTCGCCCATTTTCCGCACCAAAGGTGATAATTCGATTTTGTCCAAATAATCCAAAGCTTCTACTTTGCTGATCACACGTTGCTCAATCCCAGACATCTCATTGGTAACAATAACAAAACGAGTATCGTTGCTAGCCTCTGATATAAGCCGTTTCGCTGTTTCCCGTCCTTCAGAAAGTAATTCGCCTTCTGTTCCTTTTTGTCCCATTGAGAACGAGTTGTCGAGGTAAATGGACAAAAGCGGGTTGCCACCTTCGCGCAATTTTTGGTTAACAGGAAGGTAGGGTTGAGCAAAAGCTAATATAGCGAGCAGTAGGCAAAGCAGCCTAGAAGCCAGTATAATCCATTGTTTGATGTTTTTTGTTGATTGATTTTCGAGTTCTACCTTCTTGAGAAACTTTAAACTAGAAAAATAAAGAGTTTTGTATTTACGGAAATTGTATAAATGAATAATAATTGGGATGGCGAGAAGGAGCAGTGCCCAAAGAAATTGTGGATATACAAAATGCATGAAGTCAAAGATATATATTAAAGTGATTTTTTGACTTCGCTTTTAGAAATTTTATGCTTTCTGAATTGCTTTGGTTAGAATTTCAGTCGAATTTTCCCAATTGAAATTTTTCAAAATCAACTGTTTTCCTTTCTTACCAATGCTTTCAGATTTTTCATTCGTTAAAAGTAAATGAATGTTTTTCACAAATTCTTCAGCCGAATCAGCAATGGTTATTTCTTCAATTTCAAGTGCTTTAAGCGCATTATTGGCCAACGGAGTCGTGACACAAGGAATTCCAAGTGCCATGGCTTCTAATAGTTTGTTTTGCAGTCCAGTTCCAATTTGCATAGGTGCAACGAAAACTTTTCCAGCGCAATAAGCTTGACGAATGTCATCAACGTTCGCTAGAATAGTAGCTTGGAGATTCGAGTCGATGCTATCCATTAATTGCTTTGAAGGTCCAGCGCCAGCGGCCAAAAACTTCCAATCGTATCCTTTTTCTTTGGCTATTGGCAATATTTTGTCAAGAATAAATTTTACAGCTTGCACATTGGGTGGGTAATTCAAGTTTCCCACGAAGACAATGTCGAATTCAGGTAACTTATCTGTAGAAAAGGTCAAGAACGATTCTGAAACTCCATTGGGAATACATGATACAGGTTGATTTGGCAATGTCCCAAGCGCCTCGGCGTCTTGTTCACTGATAATGGTTTGAATCTCAAAATAATCATAAACTTCTCTTTCGTATTGAGCCAATCTCTTGGCTTCCAGCTTAAATATCCATTTCGTGAAAATTGATTGCAAAGGAATTCTTCGTTCTATTCCTTTCGAAAAAGCATCCATGTAGTCCAAAGTTTTCGGGCAGTTGTGGTAGTTTTTCAGGTATTCAGTCGTTCTGATTAATTGGCAATATATATGATTGGGACGCAACTCTTTAACAATGGAATTGATTTTTTTATGAATGGAATAATTGTAGAAAAACGAGATCTGTATTGGTTTTGCACCAAATAAGCCAATAAATGACTGGAATAAACTTTTCCATTTGGGTAGCTGAAATACGTGGATTTCTTTACAATATTTTTCCAATTCTTGAATACTTTTTTCGGATACAATATGATCTGAGATGGTAATCAGTGTAATATCAAAGCTTTTACTGAGTTCAATAATTTGATAATAGGCGCGCAATTTATCGCCCTTTTCCAGAGGAAAGGGGAAACGAGAGAGCATAACGACCAATTTCGATTTCAAATTATTAGAGATTTTGTTCAAAGATATCTTTCAAATTGTATTGGGTTTTCCATTTCCGAAGATTTTCTTGTGCTTTTTTACCCATTTCTCTTCTTAAATCTTCATTTTGGTGCAATTGTGTTGCAAAATGCACGAATTCTTCATCATTCTGAGCGATAAAGATTCCTTCACCGTGTTTTATTTCAATTCCTTCGGCGCCCTTTGGGGTTGTAACACACGGAACACCTAAGGCAATAGCTTCTAAGAGTTTAATTCTAACTCCAGAGCCAGTTTTTATTGGAGCCAGTATAATACCAGATTCTTTCATGAACTTTACCTTGTCGTCAATAAATCCATGGTACTCAATTTTTGAAGAATCACTCTTGTTCAACTGATCCTGATGACCTCCTGCAAAACGCATTTTCATCTCTTTATTTAATTCAAATAACTTAGGCAAGATGCTGTTGACTAAATCGTCGTGCGCTAGGATGTTTGGCTGCCAGTTCATTGAACCAATAAAAAAGAAATCAGGTGATATAGATTCTGGAATGGAATCTGAGATGTCCGGAAAATAGGGAAGAAGGTGAATGTTCTTCATTCCCCAATTATGAAACATATTCCTATCGATTTCTGAAATGGACAAGATTAAGTCAACTTGATGGAGGATTTTTTTTTCTCTTTTCTCTAATTGATTCGCTAAAATTTCAAGGTATTTCTTCCGTAAAAAGGAAGTTTCATTATCGGCCTGTATTCGCCATAGATGAGATTCAACGTTGTGTGTTCGAAAAACCGATTTGGCTTTAGAAAATTTTCGTTTAATTAATTCGATCTCTTGGCCAGCGTATAAACTATCGATAATCACCAAATCGAAATTTGTTTCCATATCTTGGATTTTCTTTATCCAATCAGAATGAGTAAATCTAGATAAATTGTACGAATTCCCCTTCAACATTGCAGATAACGCACCGGAAACATTTGTTTGCAGATTGATAGGAATATTATTGATAGTGAGTTTAGTCCATTCTTTACCTTCGAATTCTTTTCGTTGAAATGGGTGTTTTTCGGAGGAGAATGTCAGGATCTCCATCTCATAATTCAATTCAAGAAGTTCTTTTGTTAAAGCTCGGCTGGCTTCGTTTCCACCGTCTACAACGGGCAAAAAGGGCTTAGACTGAAGTAGTAGTACTTTCATTCTTTCTTTTTTTCATGAATCGACTAAAGAATTTGCCCCAATTGTCTAATACGAATATGGGAGAATCATTAATAGCAGCGCGCATAAGTATAAATGCGAATGGCGTTAAAACGATACCAGCAAACCACATGCCGAGGAAAGGCGAAACGATTTCTTCTTTTGCCAAGTTTTCTCCAACTGAAAAAAGAATAAAATAAATCATGAAAAGTAAGGCTGCAATTACGACTGGCGCGCCAAAACCACCTTTACGAACGATCGCACCCAATGGAGCACCGATAAAGAAAAGCACGATTATGGCATAGGTCAACGCAAATTTTCGATGAACTTCAATGTCGTAATTCCGAACGCCGTGATTGATAGATTCCATGAACGTACCTTGGCTAGCAATATTGTCTAATTTTCGTCGCAAACTGGATTGCACATAGGTAATTGATGCAAGTTTTTCTTCCTTTGAAATAGTATCCCAAAGAATTGTTCTTGCAGGCAATGGTTTCTCATCGTTTGAGAGATTCTTAGCTGTATCGCGCTTTGCTACAAGTTTTGATTGGTAAGTGATATGATCATTTAGTACCTGTTCGACAAATCCCTTAGTAGTATTGTCTGCTTTTTTCTGTAATGAGTCAATTGCGTCATCGAGTTGAAAAACCGTGAGCATTTCATGGTCATTTTTAAATAGTTCCTCTTCTGATTTATTCAAAGCAAATCCGGAGAGGTCAATTTTATAAGTCGCTTGGTTGAATTTCGTGCGACGCCCTGGTCTATTGTTGTTTTTCGTAGGAATAAGTTTCCCTTGTTCGCTAAAAACAGGCGCTTGAGATGAAAGTTCTTCCACAATGCTTCCCGTGTTCAATTCAAAATAGATGTATTTACCATTTTCAGATTTATACATGCGGCCATCTTTCGCTCGAACGGTTTTTATTTCATTGTTATTTGTGTGATCGTGGATAATGATATTTGTGAAATTATCTCCATTCACTTCATCTACTTTAATGGCGTAACCATCTAATTCTGTTGCATATGCACCAGGGGAGAGGATAGTTGAAATCTTCGTATTTTGAATATCGTAAATAATAGAATGCCATTTGAGATTGGCTACCGGTATAACGTAATTGGCAAAATAGAAGGTGCAAATTGCGATGATAGAAACAAGGATAATCAAAGGTCGCATAATGCGAAGCAAAGAAAGTCCACTGGATTTTAGCGCAGTTAACTCATTGTTCTCGGACAAATTTCCAAAAGTCACTATGGAAGAAAGGAGTATGGCAAGCGGGAGTGCTAAAGGAATTAGACTTGCCGAAACATAAAATAGTAATTGTAGAATGACAGAAACTTCTATTCCTTTGCCCATTAAATCATCGATATACAGCCAAAAAAACTGCATAATGAGCATGAACATCGAAATTAGGAAAGTCACGACGAAAGGTCCTGAAAAAGAACGAATGCTAAAAACGTATAATCTCTTAAAAGGAAGTCGCATTTACCAGCAAAGATAAGAACTGGTTTCATACCAATTCAAAACATAAACGAAGAAAATCTAAGATTATGCGCCAATGAACCTTTTCAGGCCTTCAATAAGTGACTCCCATAGTTGTTGAGTGCCCTCCATTTCATCGTCTTCCGCAAAATCAGTTACTTTTAAAATAACAGACTTGGTCATCGGGTCAATTTCGTAGTGCAGCTGGAAATAGGTATCTAAACCTTCTTCCTCGTCATTTAAATTTTGCCATTTTATTTTTTCGCCCATTTTTTTTGTCAATAAACGAGCTTGTTCCTCACTACCATCCCAAAAGAAGGTGTAAATATCATCGTTAATGTTGACGTCATCGGCAAACCATTCGCTAAGCCCACTGGGGGTGAAAAGCATATTCTCTAGAACTTTTGGTGAAGTATTCAAAAGGAATTCGAGTTCAAATTTCTTTTTCTCGGACATGTAAATCAGTAATTAATTTTAACTTCGCACCTGCATAAATAGTAGGCAGGTCGAATTTTTCGCAATATACTTAATTCTTTTCAATGGCTTTAATCCACTCTTTAGAAAAAAACGGTAATTTCTTGTTCAAATATAGAGGACAAATACCTATTGTGTTGTTCGCAATGGCAATACCAGTAGTTTACTTTACTAAGTATCAGTTCATTAAAAACGACGACACCTTATTCTGGGTATTGTTGATAATCTGTTCGTTAATTTCTTTTATTGGTCAAGCAATCAGAGCGATAGCGATAGGAATGAGTAGTAAATACACTTCTGGACGAAATACGAAAGAACAAGTAGCGGATGAATTGAACACAAAAGGTATTTATTCTACGGTTCGTCACCCATTGTACCTTGGAAACTATTTTATGTGGATTGGTATCGTGATGTACACCTTCAATTTTTGGTTTATCATTTTGGTATCGCTTCTATTTTGGTTGTACTACGAGCGCATTATGTTTGCTGAAGAGCGATTTTTGGAGAAGAAGTTTGGCGCGGAGTATGTGGATTGGTCAATGACTGTGCCATCCTTCTGGCCAAGTGGTAAAAACTATGTAAAAACACCCATTCCATTTTCAATGAAAACGATTTTAAGAAGAGAGTATTCTGGTGTAACGGCAACTATTATCGGATTCCTTTTTGTGGACTTATTACGAAATTTCTTTGAAGATTATTCTTTGGAGTGGAATTCGAATTATACAATCGTGCTCGTTGTTGCTTTATCAATATCATTGATTTTAAGAACATTAAAACACAAAACGAAGCTTCTTTTTGAAGAAGATCGTTCTTAAGCAACAGAAAAATTAAAAAATCACTTTTCTGAGCTTGGCAAATTCAAAAAACCATTATATTTGCACCCCGAAACAGACAAAGTTTTAGGAAATGGCGATCCCGATATGGGTCGGGGCAAGGTCGCCAAGTTAGTTTATAAGCTCAAATATGGCGAGGTAGCTTCCGCCGCGGCGGAGATAGAGCGCCAAAATAGAAGTTGTAAAATATATGGCGAGGTAGCTCAGTTGGTTAGAGCGCCGGATTCATAACCCGGAGGTCGGG